>Ga0210386_10000928_pt1 | contig 26672 bp, 19 predicted proteins | sample IncBWH32OmetaG_FD_160091 | JGI IMG/M metagenome (GOLD analysis project Ga0210386, IMG submission 160091) | Forest soil microbial communities from Barre Woods Harvard Forest LTER site, Petersham, Massachusetts, United States - Inc-BW-H-32-O ...
CGAATTATAACTCTCGCTCAGAGCACCATGCGTGAAGGTCAGCCGATTCGTAGAATCTTGAGGAACTTTTCCCAGATTGCGAGTGACTGCGCTGTTCTCAAATTGCAGCACATGGCAGAGTTCCCGCTGGGAGTCGAGAGCACGCAAAATATTTTCTAATCCCGTCCCTAGTCCGAAGTAGCGAATCTTGCCGCTTTTAACCGCCTGCTTGAGGAATGCCACCAGCTCGTCAGGAGAATCCTCGGTCACTGTATAATCATGCAGTAAAAAAAAATCAACGTAATCGGTGCCGAGTTCGCGAAGGCTGGTTTCCAGGCTTGTTTGTGCGGCACTCGCATTGAAGGCGGAGGTTTTCACAAGTCCCTGTGCGCGTTTTTGCAAATAGCCTCGCGCGGCGGGCACGTACTTCACAAGCTGCCGCCCTGCTTGCATGGCAACGCGCAGAGCGTTCGTACGCCGCGGCGGCTCAATCCCAAATTTGGTCGTAATCGTGATTTGCGCGCGGCGGGATTTCGCGAACTTTCCAAGAATTCCTTCGGACTCACCATAACCATAGTAGCGGGCAACATCAAAATGCCGCACTCCGGCATCAAACGCTGATTCGAGCAGCTGGAGGGCCTTCTTCTCGCCGCTGTTCGAAAGAGCGCTGCAACCAAAACCGATAGCGGGTATTCGCATCCCAATACCCGGTATGGCTATATCCCTCATGCATTTTCCTCTTTGCTGTGGCAACTAAATCAATTTTTAATCGTCTTTTGCCAAAACAGTCAGCCCGATTGCCATGCTGATTCTTGCACATCAAGGGACACTCCTTCCACGTAACGTTGGAAGTCTTGTCGCGTTCAGGATAAAGTTACGTTGAATTTTATTGACTCGATTTGCCGCGAACGTATGACGGCAGGAGTCAAGGAGCAGCTTCCCTGAATGAATTTGAAACTGGTTGAATGGTTAAGATGTATCGGCTGTGGAGCTCCTCTTCGCGCAGAATCCGCTTCGCCGTCTCAAAAAAGTGAATCGATCGAGGAAGGACATCTGATTTGTACGTCCTGCGGCCGCGTGTTTCCCGTCGTCCGCTCGATCGCCAGGTTCGTTCCCAGCGAAGATTACGCCGAAAGTTTCGGCTACCAGTGGAATTACTTCGATAAGACGCAGCTCGATAGCCACATGGGCAATGACCTGAGCCGCGAGCGTTTTTTCGCCACGACGCAATGGCCCCCAAAAATGGAAGGCCAGGAAATTCTCGAAGCAGGTTGCGGCATGGGCCGATTCACACAAATCGCTCTGGAAACAGGCGCGGAGATAATTTCTTTTGACTTGAGCACTGCCGTGGAAGCCAATCTTCGCAACAACGGTGATTCCAAGCACGTGCAAATCGTACAAGCCAGCATTTACGAAATTCCGCTAAAAAAAGAATCGTTCGACAAAGTATTTTGCATGGGTGTTTTGCAACATTGTCCGGACGTGCGCGTCGCGTTCATGAGTTTGGTCCCGTTCCTGAAGCCCGGCGGAGAAATTGTAATCGATGTCTATCAGAAGCATACCGGGCTTTTTCCTCCGCTGAAATATTGGGCGCGCCCGTTTCTTACATGGATGGGGCCAAAAGGTGTTCACAGGTTTCTTTCGATGGTGATTCCTCCGGCGTTCTATTTGAAAAAGGCCCTGTATAAAATTCCAGTGATTGGGAAGCCCATTGGCAATCTCATTCCCATTGGCCCTGTCTCACATGCGCCAAGATTAATTTTCACGGACGAGGTGCTGGTCCAGGTGAAAATCTTGAGCGCACTCGATATGTTCTCTCCCGTGCACGATCATCCGCAGACGATGGAAACTGTGCGCCAATGGTTTGCCGAAGCGGGCCTCGTGGATGTGTACGTCGGTACAGGATTCAATGGGGTCAACGCCAGAGGAAGAAAGCCATGAACGCGCCGGAAGGCCTCGCCGCCGAAAAACTTCTGCGCTCATCAGGCCAAAGTTCCGGCAGCCTCGGGCAGGCATCTTCCGAAACCGCAACTCCAGCTGGCGTTGCTACATCGCGCAGGCGACGCATCGTCATTCTCGCGTCGCACGTCATTCAATATTCTTCCCCGCTGTTTCGGCGCATGGCGCAAGATCCGCGACTCGATCTGCAAATCGCGTATTGCACGTTGCAAGGCGCGACGCCCTCCATCGATCCCGAATTTGGCGTCGAAGTGAAATGGGATACTTCCGTATTGGACGGCTATCCATGGGTGCACTTGCCAAATCGTTCGCCCACTCCAGGGTTGGGGCGCTTCTTTGGCTTGTTCAATCCCGGCGTGTGGGGGCTGATCAGGAAAAGTCATTTCGATGCCGCCATTCTTCCCGGATATTTTTATTTCACCGCATGGATCGCCATTGCGGCGGCGAAATGGAGCGGCACTCCAATCATCTTCATAACTGATTCGCACAGTTTGCGAAGCTGGAACGCGCAATCACCGTGGAAGCTGAGGTTCAAGAAGTGGCTCGTGAGGCGAATATTTTCACTGGGGAACGCGATCATGGTTTCCTCCTCCGGCGGCGTGGAATATTTGAAGTCACTCGGATTTTCGAGCGACCGCATATTTCTTGTTCCCACGGCAGTTGATAATGACTGGTGGACGGACCAAGCTTCCAGGGTTGACCGCGCCGCAGTCCGCGCCAGTTGGAAGATTCCACAGGATGCGACCGTCGCGGTATTCTGCGCGAAACTCCAGCAATGGAAAGGTCCGCTGGACCTGCTCGAAGCGTTTGCGCAGGCCAACGTTCCGAATTCCTACCTTGTGTACGCCGGCGATGGTCCTGAAAAAGCGAATCTCGAACGCAAATCAGCCGAACTGGGAGTTACGGACCGTGTGAAATTTCTAGGATTCGTGAATCAGTCGCAGCTTCCGCCCACCTATTGCGCCTCAGATTTTTTGGTTTTGCCTTCGCTGTTCGAGCCTTTTGGTTTGGTGGTGAACGAAGCGATGCTCTGCGGCTTACCTGCAATCGTCAGTGATCGCGTTGGAGCAAAATTTGATCTCGTGCGCTCTGAAGAAAACGGGTACGTATTTCCCGCCGGGGATGTCGATGCACTGGCCGCAATTCTCCGGCAGATTTTGCGGGACTCTGCAAAGATCGCGCTTATGGGCGCATCCGCACGCCAAAGAATGAAAACATGGTCGCCGAAAGAATACGTGGATAGTATTGTGCGCGCAGTAAACTTGACGGCAAAAAATAGCCCTTCCTCTTAATTCCCGCCAGTACGTGAGCCTTAAACGCTACTTTTAAGTTGCGGCGTCTTAATGCACTGGACATAGAGCGAGATCGGAACCGCGGGATTCGGATAATCGAAAAGTTGCAGAGGCCAACTGAGAATAAATAGAGGGAGGGCCAACGCAGCGCCTTTACGGCTCAGAACAGGTTGAATGATGTTAGTCATCTTCACCAAGAGAGGAGAACCAAATCCAGCACTTTTGACGATCTGGAATCCTACAGGTTCAACGAGCGCCCGGTAAGTTTCCAGCGTGTAACCGTCGCGGACGTGCCACCCAACCGATTCATCAGTACACACTTGGCCCTTATTGACGGGATGATCCGAAAAAGGGCAGCACAGGTGCAGCACCCCACCTTCGCGAAGCATGTCGTAAAAATGCTGGATCACAAGCTTATCTCTCGAAATGTGTTCCAGTGTTTCCGAGCAAATGATTTGATCGAATTTCTGGTTGATCCGGGGCAAATCGTAAAGATTGCAAACTTCAAATTTCAACCGGTCGGGGTCAGTTCCCAGAAAAGAAAAATATTCCTTGTCTTTTTCCACTTGGCCCTGTTCCATGGTCACGCCCAGGACTTTATTCCCACCCCGGTAGGCAGCGTAGGACAACGCCCCATTGCCACAGCCCGCATCCAGTGTGTCGATGTCACCCTTCCGGAAGTATTTGGAAAGGAATCGATAGCGGGAACGCGTGTGCAGATCGAGTCCAGGGAAAAGTATCTCCTTTCCCCAAAGGCGAATTCGGTTTCGCACTGAAACTAAGCTCATTCCCGGACCTCAGCTCGTAGCTGCAATAATTCTATTGGAGTTTATTCATCCCAGTTTCTTGGTACTACATGAGCTCTGAGATTCTACCTCGCGACCACAAATTTTTCGATTTCCTAGTTTGCATGATTTCCAGTTTGCCCGTTGCAGTAAGGGAATTGAGCGAGCATAATCTCCAAGCGCAGCTCGTCACGCAGCCGGAATAAACGCGTGGCGGCTGCAGGTTCATTGAATTTTTCCGGCTAATTCGCGACGCAAAGGAGGGAAGTGGCGAGATACAAGGCTACTTTCTCCTTTCCACCCGGGCTTTTTCGCCTGCATTCGTTGTGGTTTTCAATACATTTCCCTCCAATAACATGCACGGACCACCTGGAATGAGACTATATTTCTGGATCATCCCGCAGAAGTGCTTGAATTGCGTGATGTTGAGTGCTCGCGTGGATTTGGACCGCGGACAAAATAAGATCGAATGCGGTCCTGAGTGTTATGTTCAGGATCTTTCTTGAAGGGCCATATTGCCTAAGGAATTCCGACTTGCGAAGCGTACTTCCGTCCATCTGGATGCCATTCGAGGTGTCTCAGCATTGGCCGTAATGTTGTATCACTTGCGTGGATTGTTTTTTGTCGATTTCCCATATATTGCAAATAAATCTCTTTTTATTTCTGGGCTTTATGCGGTAACCGGATACGGGCATCAGGCCGTCATGATTTTCTTTGTCCTAAGCGGATATTTTATCGGCACAAGTGTTATGGAAGCGGTGGGAGCGCAAAGATGGTACTGGCGAACCTATTTGGTGAGCCGCTTCACTAGACTCCAGCTGGTTTTGTTCCCAGCCCTGGTCCTAGGCGGCCTGTGGGATCGAATTGGAATGAGAATTCCTCAGGCGACCCCAATTTATTTCGGTGCTCTTTATAAATTTTATGTTCCAAGCGTGGCGCTTCGCTCGGCTTTCCCAATTTTTCTGGGGAATCTTTTTTTTCTGCAAAGTATCGTTTCGCCGGTTTTTGGTTCCAATACTCCCCTTTGGAGCCTGAGTTACGAATTTTGGTATTACATTTTATTTCCTGTCATAGTTCTCACAACGGCCAGATGGGTAGGATTAAGTTCCAAGGTTTTATATGCGGCCTTCGCTCTTCTCCTTTTGTGGTTCATAGGGCCGCAAACCGCTTTTTACTTTTTAATCTGGTTAGGGGGAGCCTTGCTGGGCCGTATTCAGCACTCTTCCGGCTTCAAACCAAAATTCTTCGGAATGTCACTCTTTACGGGTTTGATCTTCCTTGGCGCTCTCGCGTGGCTGCGCACCCATCGACTCTCATCGGACCTGTGGAGTGATTACATTATCGCATTTTGCTTTGCGCTCTGGCTCTATGCGTTGCTGCTAGGGTCGCGTGACGATGTCTCTCGTGCCTATGCGTATGGGGCAAGAAAACTCGCCGGATTTTCCTATACTTTATACTTGGTGCATCTTCCCGCATTAATATTGCTGCGGGCTTTGCTCGATCCCCGGGGAGATTGGCAGCCTGACTTTTTGCACCTTGCATATGCACTGGGAATTGGGCTGCTAATAATGACCTATTCATATTGGGTTGCTGAATTCACCGAGGGCAATACAGCAACCGTGAGGCGCTGGTTGCTCCAGGCCCTTTCTCCCGTGCAGAGCGAGACTCAGTCCTAAGGGTGCGATGCAAAAAGTGTGGCAATATTCGTACCTTTAGCCTTTCCAGCGCTAGAGTGCGATGGCATACTATCGTGGGATTTAAAGAATGCAACTGACTACAACAGGAGCTCTTAGTGGCAATCGGCAGGTAAAGGCTGCGGTCATGGGCCTCGTCGTCCTGGCGGTTATTTGGGAATTAGCCACATGGATTATCGCAGGGTCCGACAAAAATCTGATTATGTTCGGGCTGAGTCTTGTGGTAGCCGCGCTGGTCGTTCATACGCTTAACGATTGGCGAGGTGGTGTTCTCGTATTTTTAGTTTGGCTGTTATTTGAGGATCTTGCCCGCAAGTATCTTGGCAATAGTATGACGGTCTACTTTGCCAAGGATTTCCTGGTTGCCATCGCATACTTCTCATTTTATTTCGCAAAACGCAGGGGTGAGGTTGACTTTTTTAGAGCCCCCTTTTTGGTTCCACTTGGGATTTTTTTCGCGCTTGCATTCGTTCAGGTATTCAATGGATTTTCTCCCAACATCATGTACGGCCTGTTGGGAATGAAACTATATTTCTATTACGTTCCGCTTATGTACTTGGGCTATGCGATGTTAAAAAGCCCCGCGGATTTGGATCGTCTTCTTAAAGTGAGCCTGGTTGTGGGGATTATCATATCCGCACTGGGCATCGCACAGTCGGTGCTCGGTATTTCTTTCCTCACCCCTGCGGATACTCAATCTGATCTTTATGAGCTATCTCATGTTGTCAGGTATTCACCGATTACCCATCAAGAAGTCTTCGCCACAAGCTCCGTATTCGTCAGCGCGGGCCGATTTTCGTTTTATTTGATCTTGCTTTGGATCTTGGCAATGGGTGCCCAGGGTTATTTTCTGCTGGCTCGCAAGCCGGGCGCAAAATATGGTTTTGTTGGAATCGGAGTCGTTACCGTCGCTGTAATGATCACGGGGACTCGCACACCTTTCGTGTTCGTTATTGGCAGCGCTTTTGTAATGACGGCTGCATTTCTTTGGGGAGCGCCATGGCGATGGGGCCAAGGACATCGAATGGTAAAGGCTCTTCGGCGGGGATTCCTCATTGGTGGTCTTGGTCTGATCCTGATGGTCGAAGTGTTTCCCACCGTCATCGGCGGCAATTGGTCCTTTTTCACGGAAACTCTTTCTTTTGGCGGTGAAGGTTCTGAACTTGTCAATCGATCATGGGATTACCCGGTGCGCAATCTCTTGGGCGCCTTTGAAGAAGGGAATTTGTTGACTGGTCATGGTACCGGCATGTCTTCATTGGGAATGCAATATGTTTCAGGTTTTCTGAACGAAAAGTTCCCAGATTATTCCGTGGAAAGCGGCTATGGGGCCCTCATCGTCGAAATGGGTATCTTGGGTCCCATTCTTTGGTTTATGTGGGTTTCGGTATTGCTCTGGCAAGGATGGAAAATCGTACGAAACCTCCGCGAAACCGTTTATTTCCCATTGGGTTTTGCAATCTGGTGGTACGCCGTTGTAGCGCTTGTCCTGCTAATGTATTTCGCAATGCAGTTCTATCAGAACTTCGTGAATAACGCCTATCTATGGCTCTTGACCGGCGTGTTGTATCGCCTTCCAATGCTTGCAAAAATGCCGCAGCCTGTCCCCATCCCCAGACACTTGCGCGGAGTGCCTCGCTGGCGGCTCGCGCTCCTCGGAAGGTAGGCCGCGTGTGCGGCATTGCAGGGATTGCCACCACACGCCCTGATGAATCGTTGCGTCCGGCTGCGAACCGCATGGCGGCTGCCATGAAACACCGTGGGCCTGACAGCCAGGCCGTTCAGGAATTTCCGGCCTGCCTTTTGGTTAATGCGCGCCTTTCCATCATCGATCTGAGCGAACGCAGCCGCATGCCCATGTCCAGCCCGGATGGCCAGACGTGGATCACTTACAATGGCGAGACTTATAACGCCGCGGAGTTGCGCGCTGACCTCGAGCAACGCGGCCATTCCTTTCGCACCACTTCGGACACGGAAGTCGTGCTTCACCTTTACCTGGAATACGGCGAAAATTTTGTCGGCAAGCTTCGCGGCATGTTTGCCTTCGCAATTTGGGATGCGCGCGAATGCAAACTTGTCCTCGGCCGGGATCGCCTCGGCATCAAACCTCTTTATATGTATGCAGCGCCCGGAAAGCTGGTGTTCGCTTCCGAGATTAAAACGCTGCTGGAATCCGGTCTTGTGCCTCGGCAGCTTGACCCTGCCGGACTGCGCGCTTTTCTTCAACTAGGACATATCCCTCCGCCCTGGTCTGCCATTCGCGGTGTGACCCCGCTGGCGCCTGGGCACATTGGGGTCTGGAAAGATGGTCAGTGGCGAACGGAGCCGTACTGGACGCTCTCGCCTCATGCTTCGTCCGTCCCGAACGAGCACCTTGCGGAAGATCTATCGGAAGTCTTGCTGGATGCAATGCGCAATCATCTCGTCTCGGACGTGCCGGTATTAATTTTCTTGAGCGGTGGCACTGATTCGGCGTGCCTTGGCGCACTTGCGCGAGCCGCCGGAGCGCAAAATGTTTCTGCGATGACAGTAGGATTCGAAGAGGCCGATTTTGACGAAAGCGAGCTGACGCGCCGCACGGCGCGGGCGCTGGATATTCCGCTCGAAGTCGTGAAGCTGGAAGCGCGGCGCGTGGAAGCGGATCTCGACCATGCTGTGTGGGCGCTCGACGAACCTTCCGTCGATGGCTTGAATTCCTACTGGATTTCAAAGCTTGGCGCAGAGGCGGGATTTAAGGTTGCGATTTCCGGCCAAGGGGGAGACGAACTGTTCGGCGGCTATGAATCGCTCCCCTGGTTCGAACGTTTTAACACGGTCGCCCGTTGGGCGAAGCCACTGCCGACCAATCCATTTGGGCGGTTGCTTGACCAGGACGCTTTCCCGTTTCGCTGGAGAAAACTTTCTTACCTGATTGGCGCAGACGACCCCTTCGTTGCGGCGCAGCTGGCTGTTAAGGTTCTTTTTCTGGACCGGGATGTGGGCGAGCTTATGGCTTCGTCCTTTGCCCGCAACGGCCATCCTTCGGAGGCACGAGAGCATTTAAAGTATTGGTCAAAGCAGGTGGAAAAAGGGGATCTTCGCGAGCGCCTTGCTTTTATGGACATTCATACGCACCTGGAGCCGCGCTTGCTCCGCGATCTCGACGCGATGAGCATGGCGCACAGCATCGAAGTGCGGCCCGTATTTATCGACCATCGCCTGGTGGAATTTTTGCTTCCGGTTCCGTCGAGCATTCGCATTCAACAAAAGCGTCTTTTGCTCGAAGCCGCGAAAAGCTTTCTGCCTCCGGGGCTGCTCGCAGATTTGGCTTCACGGCGAAAGCGCACTTTTACTTTTCCTTTTCAGCGTTGGCTGTCGCGCGATCTGCGCCACGTTTTGAAAGAAGCGTTTTCCTCAGAGCGGCTGCGGCAGACTGGCATCCTTGAGCCTGCCGCCGTGAACAGGCTGTGGGAGCGTTACGAGCGCTCCGAAGGCGCCGTGGGATGGTCGCGCATATGGAATCTTTTTGTTTTGCAGCGTTGGTGTGAACTGATGCAGGTTAGCCCGTAGAGAGCCCTGGGGAGATTGTCTGAACGAATGCCGCCTGTCCGCATAGCCGTTGTTTCACCCTTCATCGATAAACGCCACGGAACCGAGCGGCGCATCGCGGAATGGATCTCCCGCCTGCCTCAGGAATACGAGATTCATATTTACAGCCAGCGTGTGGAGGACGTGGATCTCGAGCGGTTGCGCTGGCACCGGATTCCACGGATTCCCGGACCACACCTCATCAATTTTACGTGGTGGCTATTCGCAAATCACGCATGGCGCTGGTGGGATGCGAATTTTCGCGGGCTTCGGCCTGATCTCGTGTACACGGCGGGAACGAATTGCTGGGACGCGGACTTAATTTCCATTCACATCGTGTTTGCCGAATTTGTACGCATGTCGGAGCATGAATTGCGGTTCCGAGGAAGTCCTCTCCGTTTTTGGCCCACGCTGTTTCACCGCTGGCTTTACTACCGCCTCGTCATGTTTCTCGAACGGCACATGTACACGAGTCCAAAGACTGGTTTGATCCTGATCGCCAAAAAAACGGCGAACGATTTGAAACGCCATTACGGAATTGAAGGTCCCCTGCCTGTGGTCTATATCGGCATGGATCACAAAATATTTAATCGGGAACTGAGGCTTCGCAACAGGCCGGAAGTTCGCAAGGCGCTTGGACTCGGCGACGACAGATTTGTTCTCGTGCTGGTCGGCAACGATTGGAAGAAGAAAGGACTCGTTGCGCTCATTGAGTCGCTCGCTCTATTGAAGGATATTCCGCTGGCGCTGGTGGTGGCGGGCAAGGACGACGCAGCGCCATATCAAACCAGGATTCGAGAATTGGGGCTGGAGGCAAAAGTCATGTTTTGTCCCTCTCGCTCCGACGTTCAATGGTATTACGGCGCTGCTGATGTCTATGTCGGGCCGTCGCTGGAAGACACGTTCGCGCAGCCTCCGACCGAAGCAATGGCGTGCGGTTTGCCCGTAATTACGACAATTACCAACGGAACCGCAGAGATCATGACTGACGGAGTCGACGGTTTGATCCTGCAGGATCCCAACGACATCGCGGGGCTTGCCCAGCAAATTCGATGGCTTTACGAGCATCCGCAGCAGAGAGGAGCGATGGCCGCACAGGCGGCAGTCACCGCTAGCAATTACACGTGGGATCGCAACGGCGTTGAAATGCGCGCCATTTTTGCCAACGCGATCAGTCGCAAGGCTTCGAAACTTATTTCACATCCTGACAAACCCGTGGAAAACTAACTTCTGTCATTCGCCCTTCTCAATGCTTCAGTTACTTTCGGAAATTAGTCCAATCCACAAAAACAATAATTTGTCCAAAAGAAAAGCAGAAGAGGGTGGAAGGCAAGTTGATGCAGGATTCTACGTATGCCGGAAGCAACTCTAATGAAGCTAATTCTAGAGAACGGGACCTTTGATCGTTTCAAGCTGGTTTGTAGGGTGGGTAGCCGTTGTGCGTTCGTCGGTAGAGGAAAGAAAATGTGATCTTAGCCTCATGAAATACCCTTCGAAGTATCGCCTGGATAGAGATGCCAATCCGGTTGAAACTGCCACGCATACTACAAAGCGGAATGTGATCAATCCGAAATGCCCGGTCAAATCGGAAATTTGAGGCCGGAATGCACGCACCAACCGGTCATACCATTCAAATACAAGCATGTGGATGAGGTATAGGCCGTAACTGACGTTGCCGTAAAAACTCAGGAGCGGTCGCTGAACGATAAATTTCCATTTGCTGGTGCCGAGTAGCAGGAATATGGCCAGCAAGCCGAGGAAAGCAAGATCCCCGCACGATTCCATCAACGCCGTGCCAACGAGTGATTGACGCGACATAATCCCGAAAGGTGCGCCGCAGATCAAAATGAATAAAGCAACTCCCATCGTCCCCGCCGAAACCCATGCAAGTTTTCCTCTCGTCAAACCTGGGTCACGAACATAAGCGGCCAGCCACGCGCCCATGGCTAGGCCGTCGGTCACAAGCCACGTGAATGTCAGCGCGCCGTTAACCCGCCCGAAAAAAAAGGAAGCTACGCGCAGCGCCGGTGTGAAGCACACAATAACAATGGCGCACCGTTGGACTGCTCGATTCGAAAGTTTGTGAACTACTGTCGGCCACAAGAGGTAGAAATGCTCCTCTACTGCAAGCGACCAAAGTACTGGATAGGCGGCCAAGACACCGAAGAGGGAAGTAACATTCGCCAGGAAAAGAAGACTAAGCACCAGGAAGGAGCGCGGTTTCAATCCGTCCAGCAAAAGTATGATCAGAATGCCATAGTAAGCTGGCAGAATTCTCAACGCGCGCCTGGTGTAAAAATCACGGAAATAATGCTGCTCTCCCTTTGAATCCAAAAGGATGCCCGTTATAAGGAAGCCCGAGAGTACAAAAAAAAGGTTTACTCCCAGCCACCCGGAACGCGTTATTTCGACAAATACTTTTTCCAGACCACTGAGACCCGTGCTACCGACACTCCAATAATAGCCGTGAAAAAAAAGCACCAGGACAATGGCAGTTCCTCTTATGGTGTCGAGTTCCGGCATTTTCGATCGAACGATGGGATCGTAGCCTGCATCGAGATCTAGCACCATTTGCCGTATTCGAACAGACGGATGTGGTTGAGTCAAGGAGAGAGTCGTCCTGTCATGATGAGAAACGCATCAATCCTGATTCGTCCCGGCCATGAGTTAAAGTTCGTTCACACTTGGTAGCTGGAGAAATAAAATATCGCGGGGTTGTGATTAACAGCGCTGGAAGCATAATTCATCCGCCCATAGCATGGCGCCAGAGTAAAGCGTGACTTACAACTGACAAGGAAGCTATGGCCGCTATCCGAGACGTAGTCAGTTGTGGCAGCAGTCCGAAGGCGATGAGCCCTAGAAAGGGAGCAATCTGAAGAACGTAAAGTTCATAAAATGGAATATTTCCTCCAACTCCGATTTGCTCAGCAATGAAGAACATGACGACAAGAAATGCGAAAATTACATGGTCGCTGGAAAATACAGTCGCTCGCTTTTCTAGTATGAGGCTGCCAAGTGCTATAGCGTTATAGGTGGCCGCAACAGCAAACAAGCTAACTAAAATAAACTCCCCTCCAGGCAATTTTCCGCCAAAATGGGTCAGCGACTGAAGAGGGCCTGGCTGCAATAAGGACGAATGAAATAAACCCGCAGCCGTTCCCACGAGGACAGCACACAAAAGCGCTCCTCTGCGAAATCTCGATGGCAAGAGAGGGATGGCTGGAAATGTAAGCGGAATCAAATAAATCGTAATATAGAAAATGGCAACAAAAGGCCGCCAAAGATTCAGACCTACTTTTGATTTCCAGGCTCCATATGAAGCTCCCGACACCATCGCTGGACTCGAAAGACCTTTCCAAACCAAGACCAATACGACTACTGGAAAGGCCGCGGCAAGTAGGGAAAGAAAAAAGCTTGCGGAGCGATTCTTTATATCAGCCGAACTGCTCTGTCTTATTTTATAAATTGCGAACAGAGCCGCAGCTGGCAGGAGCGCCAGGTAGTATTGTCTGCTAGTAACCGCAAGCCCCATCAGGAAGCCACCAATCACTCCTGCCAAGCCTGTCCAAGCGGTGAACTTTGGTCGGACTGCCGATTCGAGCCATAGCAAGACTCCTAATGTTCCGAATAAGAATGCCGGACCTTCCGTAAGTACAGTTGCCGTTGCGGTGAGGGTATGTGGGAAAGCCAAACTTACAATCAGTGCCGCATACCAGAGATTAGGAAAGCTGCTATAGTGTGCGCCGATAAATAATCCAATCCCAAGAAGAAGCCAGCTCAATAGGACCGCAATCCGAGCATCTCGCAGCGAGCTGCCTCCGATGAATCGAACCGCGATAGCCATCCAGATGAAACTAGTTGGGCCTGTCGGGTTTATATGTTTGCGGACCGAACTGACAGACACTCCGTCTTTCGCATAACGGGAAACATCGGGAAAATTATTCGAATCATCGAATACGGGTCGGTTCACGATTCCGATAAAGAGGAGAGCCGAGAAGGCGTTCAAAATCAGGAGAACCCACGCAAGCCGAATGAACCTACTTCCCGCTAAATTTGAGGTTTCAACGGCCATGTTGTGCATCCCCTTATCCCTCCCAGCAGAAGTTTCGTGATCGGGGTTCGCAGGGAACCCCTTCCAATTCGTTTATTTATTATGGGAAAAACGACTTCAATACTTTTCCCAAATTCCAAGGATTGACTTTCCGACTCTGCTAAAAGTCACAAGATCGAGCAACTGCGAAACCGGTACTAAAAGACGGTCCCAGAAGAGAATCTGGCTTAGAGAAGGCATATCTTGTTGAAGGGCAAGCCGATTAATCAATGACGCCGCTAAGCCTGCGGAGTCCAAATAATCAAGCAGTAGGCACTTGCACCCGCTTGGTGTGCAAGCCGATAGGCTGGACTTGTCGTAGCGACGAAAATGGCCTACAGCCCGGTCGAACGGGGTATAAAGCCATTGATGCGCGGGAGCAAGTACAATTATCTTTCCTCCTCTACGCAACAGTTGAGAAGCCCGTTGCATTTCAAGATGGTCATTTTCGATGTGTTCTAGAACGTCAATGTAGAGTATGGCGTCAAATTGGCGGTTTGAGCCGATTGTCGCTGTAGTTCCTGTCTCCACTCTACAGTCAGTCAGCAGTGGGTGTGATTGGAATTTTTGGATCGTCCGGAGAACTAATTCGGGATCAGGCTCAAGACACGTCCACGAGGAGACGCCGGCGGATTTGAGGAATGCCGTGTTTGTACCTTGACCAGAGCCAACCTCTAAAACGTCCCCGGTGAGGTAAGGAAGAATTTTCGACGACCAATATTTCTTCCAGCGAATCGCATTTGCGAAGATATCAAGTTCCTTGCCTACATAAGTCGCTGGAATCATTGCGAGTACAGCGTCCTCTCGCAGCGGACAAAATGAGAATGATCCCTGATTGGAAGGAAACCTAGATGACTACGATTCATCATGATTGAAAACACCAGCAAAAAACAAGCAACCAGAGATTGGCTAGCCAGGATCAATAAGAGCCCCATCGTCGTTGTGGCCCAGCCAGGGATCGCCAATTGCGTAAACAACTTGATGATCATCACTACTCCAACCAGCACGAAAAGACCCAGAGTCATGAATATATTCAACACCAGCAGGCGTGTCCCAACCACTTCTTGATTGGCGAACAAAGCGGACAGCCCATGGATGACCAGGCTGACGAAATCCATCCGGGATTCACCCGCGATCCTGTTTGCGCGATCCAGGCGGACTCGGACATAGGGAAGGCGGGACTTAATGAACGTTGCAGCGTAATGATTCCATAGCTCGGGATATGCAACCAAGCTGTCAAGATATTTCCAAGGCATGACACTGAAGTTGCCGAATCGTATATCGCGTCCCGTGAAAATTTTGTGCAAGATACGGAAACATTGGTAGAAGAAGCGAAACATCGCGTTTTCCAGGCGCTTACCCCGCTCGGCAAAAACCGCGGCCGGGCACTCCATCTGCCTCATTCTTTCAATAAGCACTGGAATGTCTTGTGGGCGATCTTCGCCATCGGCGTCCATCACAACGACCGCATCGCCATTCATATGTCGGTGAAGATAAGCGAGACCGACTGCTATTGCCCGTTGATGTCCCAAGTTTCGGCGGAGAATCAAAACAGAGATATTCTTTATGGATTGTGGAAGGAATTTTAGATCATCAGGAGGGATGCTAACGGATGAGCCATCATCGATCAGAAGCAGGCTAATATCAAAAGAATTCTCATTTCTGAATATGTCATCAATTTTCTTGCAAAGCGCAATTGCCGAATCCCAATCCTCGTAAATCGGCATTACAATAACAATCTTCATAGTCGGCGATTAGGACCATACCCAAGGTCCAAAGCGGCCTCTCATCATGTCAAGCCGTAAATTTCAATTGAGAAGAATAACACAGATTATTTAAGGAAGGCATTGATGTGAAGGATGTCCAGCGAAGCCGGGGATAACGTGCAGTCCAACTACTGAGGAATGCTGTTTCAAGCAGGCATAGCAACAAAAGGCTCGATTTCTTCGCTTGCACCTCCGACGGAGCACACCATGAAACAGCGCCAGGTTTCAACAGTTATTGAATCACGCGAACATTGTATGTGGAACTGCCTGGGGTTCCGGCCGCTTGCGCGCACACTTTCACGGTCACGGTTCCGTTCGCGCTAACATATCCCCACGGAATAAATCCATCGCCGGCATATGTGTTTGGCGAAACACTTACAGTCATATTCGTCGCAGCGCCTGCCACGGCAACCGTGCCGCTGGCACACTTTCCTGCCGCGAGCGCGCTTCCGCCGATATTTCCCGTCGTGGCAGCGAGCGTTCCCGCGACATTAAATGCTGTGCCGTTATTTTCGATTTTTTTCCACTGGTGTGCGCTCGAATCGGCATACAGTTCATCGACATTTGAGATTCCCGCGGGACGCGCTGTCTCTGTGGCGGAGTAAAACTTATAGCTGTGTACGCCGCCATTAAACGGGAATTGCACTCCGCTTGGCGGCGCATCGTACTGCGCCGCGCTGAGGTTGAATCCGAGAAACCCTTTTCCTAAACCGCCACTGAACCCGCAAAACAAGCACGAATTCGCATTATTTTCTTCCGTGAGCCATGAGCGCATCGCGTTCCCCACAGGCCGCGGCGTGCCGGGACGATCGGGCATTACTCCCGATTGTGTCGCAGAAGAAAGGGTGGTTTTGCAGGTTCCATCCGTTACGGTGGTAGAGTTGAGAAAGTTCGTTTCTTTGCCAGGACTTGTGCCGAAATAAAAATTGCAGCTGGCCGGAAAATAAATTCCCGTTGAGGCGGAAATCGCCAGAGCACTTCCATTTTCTACTTTTTTTGAAATCTCGAGGCTTGGTGCGGACTCACGCCCGGCCACATCCACGGCAGTCACTTTGAAGTAGTAGGTTCCTGCAGAAAGAGACCCTGAGCCGCCAGTGTTGACGTTTGCGAAGGGGCGTCGAAACACATGGCCAATGATTTGCTCTCCTGCGGGACCGAAGGAAGGGTCGTTCCCGCCGCTGACCAACACTTCAGTCGTCTGAACATCGTAACCGGTTTCCGTGATGCCGATATCGCAACCTGAGTACGAGCCAAAGAGGCTGCCCCAATACCCGATGCTCAGATTCCCGCCTCCACCTTCATTTGGATTTTCGTAGGTCCAATCTCTACAGAGTCCCGGATTCCCGGAATTTACGGACGCGGCGCTCAATGCTGAAAATCCATTTGTTTGGCCATGCACGAAAATAATATTTCCAGGCATGGCGCCGCACGTGGAAGTGCTGTAAACAAGTGACTGACTGGGAGACATTGCATCTCCGGTCATCACGTTATCGAACGTGACTTCACTTATGCTGTTACACGTGGCCAGATTTATAAAGCCAGGGTCGCGATTGCCCTCAATCGTCGTCAGCCCGTCAAAAACGATGTACCCAGTCGGTCCTCCCGGCCCGGGGTATGCAATATCCACTCGAATGGTATGACTGATGAACGAATTGTCCCGAAAATCGAATACGCTGGTATGGGCGGGGCTTGTCAATCCGAGAAACCAGATGGCTGGAATATTATTGTTCTTGTCGTTGGGGCCGTCATTCCAATTGGTTCGATCGAATAGGCTAAAAAAAGCATTGTTGTCTACTTGCAAAAGCGGACCGCTGCCAAGTCCATAGAAACTCACATCCTGAGTGGTCACATCCCCTTGTGAATCCTGAATAATTCCTGTCTGTGACGTGCCGAGGCAGATGTGAGAAAGGTCGATTCCACTGCCGGATCCATACGCGACGAATAACGCCCCCAATGTCTGAAATCCGATAATTTGGCTGCAGGAGAGCGTCCAATCCGCTTGAGCGTAAGTTCCCCCTTCGCCGGTAATGGAAATTTTTCCACTGACTCCGGAACTTCCGAGAGTGCCTTCTACAGGAAGCCCAAAAAGTTCAATGGCGCCGTTCTGAATAATTTTCACGCCCGAAATGTTTGCCGCAGGAAATGGAATCGTGGACATGAACCAAAGCCCTTGCGGGATATAAACGGTGCCCTTGTGACTGGTATAAGGACTGCCGTCCGATGCTGCCGCAGCAAGCGCGGAAGCAATGAACATCGAATTGTCGGGGAAAACAAAAGTGTTGGTTGCTGTATTTGTGGCGGGAGCGGCGAGCGTCAAGTTGAACGCTTTCGGGCCCGCCGGAATCTTTGCGTTTATCGTGGTAATCAAAGCCTGATTCGTGACAGTCGCTGGTGGTGTCGTTGGCCAGAAGCCGTTGAATCCGGTCCAGGTATTTGTTTCCGGTCCTTTATCGATGATCGCGCAAGTGCCTCCGGCCTTAAATTCAGAACAATCAAAAGAATATCCGAGTGGCGCGTAGCTTCCGCTCGCGTCGCTATAGACAAGGTATCCAACAGCATTCGCGACGCCAGACCAGTAGATTCCTACATAATTGATCGGCGTGCGGACAGCTGGAGCATTCGTGATGGTGATCGCCGGGCCCGCTGCGGACGTGCCGTAATTTGCATCAATGGCCGCTACTTTGTAGTGGACCGTGGTTGTGCCGGGCGCACCGATCACATTGGGGCTCGGTTTGGACCCCTGCGAGGGAGGTAAAAGGGTTGAAGCTGGGCCGGCTCCATACACAAAAACTCCGCAGCCCACTTTGAAATCGTTGTCGTACGTAATGCCCAGCAATCGAGTGCCGCGTTCAATCGTTCCGACTTCGCGTCCCAAAGTTGCACCGGTGTTATCGCATCCTCCGGGAGGCATGTAGTCGGCAATGTTGCGATAGGAAGTGCGATTGACTGGGCGGTTGTTTGCGGGCGGAGTATTTGCATTTGGCGCCTGGGCAAAAGCAATCTGAGCGCCAAGAAAAATGATAAGAAACAAAAAGTAGCGCGTATGTTTCATAAAATAAATCCCCCTCATTTTTCGCAGGCAATTTCAACAACCGAATCGAAAACCAAATAATGCACCGAAATTATATTCTTGCGGTAACAGCTTTGGCCTCTGGAGGAAATTTCGAGAATCGAATTGGGCGCTGCCAGTTTCGCGTATGGCCCGCGATATTTCCGTTCTCACGCCCGCCGGATTGGGTCGGCAGCGCGGTACCACGTGACAAATTTCTTTAGGCCTTCTTCGAGCCTGGTCTGCGGGTGGTAGCCGAGCATTTTGCCGGCCTTCGAAATGTCAGCCCACGTCAGTGGCACATCTCCCTGTTGCGCGGGTTCCCTCTGGATGATTGCCTTTTTTCCAGTCGCCTGTTCGAGGATCTGAACCAGTTCCGAAAGTTTGACGGGGTGAGAATTGCCAAGGTTGCAAATTTCAAACGGCGATCCCGTCGTAGCAGAAAAATCGTAATCGAGCGCGCCGAGAATTCCCGCGACTATGTCTTCCACAAACGTGTAATCCCGCCCAGTTTCGCCATCGCCGAAAATGGGGATGGGTTTTCCAGCTTCGACACGCGCTACGAATTTGTGGATGGCAAGGTCGGGCCGCTGCCGCGGTCCGTAGACGGTGAAGAATCGCAAGGCAACCACGGGAAGCTTATACAGATGCGCGTACGTGTAGCAAAAGGATTCGCCTGCGAGTTTCGTTGCGGCATAAGGCGAAATGGGGCGCAGATCATATTGAGTTTCGGAAAACGGGGCGTGGTCGCTCTCTCCGTACACGGAGCTTGAAGAGCCGAAAATAAAACGCGAAACCTGAAATTCCTTGCAAAGCTCAAGCATATTCAAAGTGCCGGCGACGTTTACCTGTTCATAGAGCCGCGGCTGTTCGATCGATGGGCGAACTCCTGCCCTTGCCGCGAGATGGATGATCGTATCGGGACGAAATCCGGCGACGATTTCGCGCATGCGGCCGAGCGAACAAATGTCTTGCTCAAAAAAATCGAAAGACGCAATTTTCCGGATTGATTCGAGATTCGCCTTTTTCCATGCTGGAGAATAAAAGTCGTCAAGCTTGTCGACGATGGCGAGGCAAGCGCCGGACTGTAGCAATGCTTCGGCTACGTGAGAACCGATGAAACCAGCTCCACCCGTCAGCAAGATGCGCTTTGAATTTCCAGTCACGCTGCAATCCTCCGAGGCTCAAAACACGAATGGTCAGCGTATCAGGAAAATTATCAATAGGCTTTTGAAATCGCGCTATGAGCTTCGAACGTTGAATCGGGCAGGGCCCGGACCGAATGAGCGGGTATTTCCGAGAGCAACTTGTGGATCCTATTTTGAGAGGCACGGAAAGGTGTTTGATTCGCCGTGCCATCGTTCAAGCAGTCAAGCAGATTTTGCGCAAGCCCCATGCAGCGGCTTGTATCCGCCCAATGCGCGGACATCATGATTAAATCGCATCCAGCTTGAATGGTGCTTGCTGCAGCACCAGGCTTTTCAAAAAGCGCTGAAACAGCGCCCATACCAATGTCATCCGTGGTAATCACACCCTGGAAGCCCAGTTCGCCACGCAATATGTCTGTCAAGAAAAGGCGCGACATTGTCGCCGGATATAACGGGTCTATGGTTGGAAAGAAAATATGGGCGGACATAATCATTTTCGCGCCAGCTTGAACCATCGCGGCAAATGGCAATAATTCACGGCGGCGAAGTTCGTCGAGAGTGAATGTCACTATGGGCAGTCCATAGTGAGAATCAACTTTTGTATCGCCATGCCCGGGAAAATGTTTGGGACATCCAATTACGCCTTCTCTTTCCATGGAAAATAGAAAATTTCTCGCGCCTTCAATGACCAATTCACAGGTTGTTCCAAATGCGCGAGTGCCAATCACCGGATTGCCGGGGTTAGTATGAATATCCACAACGGGCGCGTAGTTGAGATTCATTCCAAGTGAACCGAGTTCAATTCCGATAGCAGTACCCACCTCCGCACTGTTCTTGGCCCATTTGGCGGCAGGCCCAAAGTTTGTGATCGGAGGCGGAGTTCTAAATACAGCCCCGCATTCGTGGTCAATTGAGATCAGAAGTGGTTTTCCTTGAACGCAATCTCTGACAGATTCAATCAAATCACGCAGACAGGATAGCCACTCTTTGTATGAGGTGCCGTGCTTGAAGTTGTCCCGAAATAAAATGATTCCAGCTGGCCGCAAGGCAGTGAGCAACCGCAAGTCATGGTCAGTGAGTTTTATGGATTTCTGCAATCCGATCAGAAAATGTTGGCCGACTTTTTGGAGATCGGATGAAGTATCACTCATATCTGGTATCGCCGCCATTTTGTAGAGCGGATTGATTCTCTCATTTTATCTGGCTCCCGTGTGTCCATTTACGCAAAGATATTTTCTTCCATGAATGCAGTCTCGTAATTTAAGTTTCAGGTTCGCGGATAGGGATCAATCTTTTGCGCATGCGATGCTAATATCACTGATCGTTAGTTAGACCATAAGCGCTTCATGCCAACAAAATGAGCTCCATCGTCGGATTATTTACGGATGTTCTCCCACTTGGCGGCGTTCAACGCGCGGGCCGGCACGTGGCCGCCGTCGTCGCGAAATTCGCAGGTGATCGCGGCATGACGGTGCGTTTTCTGAGTTTGAACGATCCGCAAGGCTTGCACACTGTACGCGTCGGTCAGTTGGAATTTTCGATTTTGGGTTACGCTGGCAGCAAAATTCAATTCCTGCGGGCGGCATTGCGCGCGGCAAGCCGCAACCCGGATCTGGTCATCGCTCTGCATCCGCATTTGGCCCCCATCGTATCGGCGATCCGATTGCGCAACCGAAAATTTCGATCTATCGTTTTCACGCACGGCGTGGACGTGTGGCAGCCTCTTGCATGGCCGCGCTGTGGAGCGCTTCGCAGCGCTGACATGGTGATTGGGCCAAGCGCGGACACTGTCCAGCATTTGGTCAACGAGCAGAAGATTTCTCAAACCAAAGTGCAGCGGCTGGCGTGGGGGCTCGATCCCGAATTTGAAGCGCGCGTGGTCGCAGCTGCGCCAGCCACGCCACCTGCCGGCTTTCCGATGGAAGCTCGAAATATACTGACAGTGGGCCGATGGAATTCCGCTGAAAAATATAAGGGCGCGGACACATTGATTTCCGCTTTGCCGCGCCTTTTAAAAACAGCGCCTGATGCGTCGCTGGTGCTGGTGGGTGACGGAGACGATCGCCCACGTCTCGAGCAACTCGCACGCGACTTGAAAGTTTCAGACCACGCACATTTTCTCTATGGCTTGACGCCCGAGGAACTTTTCTCCTGTTATGCGAATTGTGAAATCTTCGCGCTGCCCAGCCGGGGAGAAGGCTTTGGCCTGGTGTTTCTGGAGGCGATGGCACATGCGAAGCCAGTGATCGGAGGGGCGCACGGTGGAATTCCGGATATCATCGAGGATGGCGTGACGGGCCGGCTCGTTCGGCACGGGGATGTCGAACAGTTGGCCCAGGTACTCGAAGCCCTTTTAAGCAATCCGGGCGAAGCCAAAGAAATGGGTGTGCGCGGGAAAGACCGGGTTGCACAACTTTTCTCTTTTGCTCAATTCGAATCGCAGTTGGCGGGGATTCTGAATCTCGTTCTTTCACAGGAACATTAAGCGCGCATGCCAGCCGCAACACGTTCGCGGGCCGGAGTATAATTCGCCACGGGGAAGTGTTTTCTTGTAGCTTCCCTACGGCTTTTGTATTAACGCCTGACCCCGAGGCCCTGAAGTGCAGTTCAACTAATTGGCACTGGTTCTGGAAGAACGACAAAATTCATTTTCTTATGCGCCTTTTGCATGTAACTCAATCCTATTTTCCATTCCTTGCCATGGGCGGTCCTACGGTCAAAGTAAGAGCCTTGGCGCGAGGATTGGCCTCATCGGGTCACGGCGTAACTGTCTTGAGCGTCGACCTTGGATTTGACCGCAAGATGCAGGAAGTTGCCGGCGCAGTTCCCACGCGATGGGGATTCGAAGCCAAGGAAGACGGGGTAGAAGCGATTTACTTGCGAACGCGCGCGCGATACCGTGCCCTGACCTGGAATCCGGGTGCCCGCGCATTTTGTCGCGAGCTGCTTCGCGATTACGATCTCACCCACATTTATGGACTTTACGATTTGCTCGGGCCTCAAGTCGCCCGCGCCTGCCGGAAAATTGCACGGCCCTATGTGGTCGAACCCATGGGCATGTTTTTGCCAATTGTTCGAAATATCCGGTTGAAGCGGTTCTATCACGACACGCTTGGAGGCCGCCTCCTTCGGGGAGCAAGCCGCGTGATTGCCACTGCGGAGCAGGAACGTCAGGAATTTTTGGAAGGTGGAATTCCAGATTCCAAAATTGTTGTTCGCCGCAATGGAATTGAGATTCCCGCTGAGTTTCCCGCCGCAGGAGCATTTCGCGATCGATGGAAAATTGCGAGAGATGCGCGTCTCATCCTGTTTCTCGGGCGTCTCGTGTCAAAGAAGAGCCCAGATCTGATGCTGGAAGTGTTTTCCAGGTGGGGCGAGCGGGGAAATGGATCGCGTGGATCCGTCCTTGTCATGGCGGGACCGGATGAGGGAGATGGTTTTCGCGAGCATCTGGAATCGCTGGCTTCGAGAATGAAGCTCGACGGCAGCGTTTTATTTACCGGGCCTCTTTACGGAGATGATAAATGGGCGGCTTACCGCGATGCGGACGTGTTTGTCCTGCCCTCTCAAAATGAAAATTTTGGCAACACGGCGGCCGAGGCTATTGCCTGTGGAACTCCCGTGCTGGTTACGGACCGCTGCGGAATCGCGCCTATGATCGGGCAGCGAGCAGGACTTGTTGTGCCGCATGACTGCGCTGCATTGGAAGCGGGCATGGCCCGCATCCTTGGTGATCAAGCCTTTGCGCTGCAATTGCGCGAAGGCTGCAACGAAGTTAGGAATTTGCTCTCTTGGGCCGAACCCCTGGCGCAAATGGAAGCTTTGTACCAGACAATAATTTCGGAACACCGCGTCCAGTAAGCAAGTATTTCCTTCACGCGGTGGCATTGGTCTTAGATACCCATGTCGTCGGCTCTTTCAATTTTGGCAGACGGGTATATTCCGGCTTGCTGGCCTGCCCGACTCACAAGCAGTCTGTGCGCAATTTCGACTTGGCGCACATCCATTGATGATCCTGGTGGATCGTGTGGGCCGTAGTGGCACGGCATGCCGTGCCCCTACAACCTCAACACCAGCAAAGTGGGAAGTTTTCATCGACATACCCGGCAATCTAAAGCGCATTTGCGAAAAATCCGGACTACCGGGTTTTGCGGCAGAGTATCTGATACTGCGTGCCAAGCGGGGCTCGGTAAATCCAATCTTCCAATTTGCGCAGCGCACGCAACGATTTCGGAAAAATAAATTGAAAATCCGTGCGCAGAATTTCAAATCCGCCTTCCTTCAATAGCCCCCGCGCCCCTGGAGGAGATAGCATGATGGCGTCGCGATCGAACGCACAGCGCGACATCACGTAGCGCGTCGCCAGACTCCACGGATTATTCTCCCAAAAGGAAAAAAGCCCGCCTCCGCGCAAAGCTCCATGAACCAGCGACAATGCTTTCGCGCGCTGTGCCGGCACAATGTGATGGAACACGCCGTTGCAATAGGCCAAATCCATTTGTCCCGCCGGCTGAAATTCCGCGATGGACTCGAAATGAATTTGCTTGCTCCCATGCTGCTTTCGCGCGATTTCAAGGGATTTTGCCGAGACGTCCACGCCCACAGCCGATTGCGCGTTCAGAATCTGCAAAAGTAAAGGCGTGGTGGCGCCATCGCCACAGCCGAAATCCAGCAGCGAATTTACGGGCAGTTTTAATTCATCGAGGCAACGCTGGAGCCATGCGACGCGGCCTTCCGCAAAATATTCACGGCCTTCGCCTGAAGGCTGCAGGGCATTGGACAATGCATCTTCGTACGCGGCGGCGTACTGGTCGAAGAGATCCTCACTCTCCTTCATCGGCGGGACATCCCCAGTACGCTGAGAAAAAAACTGGAAAGGACAATCTGGAATCCCAGCGTGAAACACACAACGCCTGGAATCACGATGCGCAGCGTTTTTTCCGGATCGAGCGGTCCAAACTCGCGAATGCGCCAGTATTCCAGACCGAGTATCCATGCGCCGGCTCCAGCAAGTATCAGCAGAATTCCCAGAATGAGGCCCACTTCGAGCGTCATGTAGCGATACATTCGCGTGAGCCGCGGGTCTTCCGGCAGCAGCCCTTCTGATATGGCGAAAATTTTAGTGAACGTCGCGAACACCACGGATTGAAAGCCAATCAAAATCGCCATTGCCGCGAACAGCAGCGTGTGAACATCAAATACCACATTGCCAATTCTTCGCGGTCCTGGGAGCAGAAACCCGGTTATCATGATCCCCAGGGTGATGAGCGCCAATCCCGGGTACAAGAATAACCAGCGCGGACTGTACAGCAAAAGAAAACGCAGATGCCTCCATCCGTCACGCCATGTGCGCAGGTGCGGCGGGCGATCCCTGCGGTCAGGAGCAAGCGTTGTGGGGATTTCCGTAACGCGCAGACCGAATGCTGCGGCCTTCACGATCATCTCACTGGCAAATTCCATTCCCAAGGTTCGCAAGCCGAGTTGCTCGATGGCGTCCTTGCGAAACGCGCGAAGCCCGCAATGAAAATCTCCCACGGGACTCTTGAAGAACAGCCTGCCCAATCCAGTCAAAACCGGATTTCCCAGATAGCGGTGCAAGGGTGGCATGGCGCCAGGAAGAATTTTCCCTTTGAACCGGTTGCCCATCACGAGGTCATACCCTTCATGGAGTTTCGCGACGAACTCGTTCAGCTGAGCAAAATCGTAGGTGTCATCGGCATCGCCCATTAGCACATATTGGCCGTGCGCCGCGGCGATGCCGCTTTGAAGCGCGCTGCCGTAACCTCGCCGCTCCACCGACACCACACGCGCGCCCATCTCCCGCGCAATTTGTTGCGAGCCATCCGTGCTCCCATTGTCGGCGACGATCACTTCGCCGCGGATTCCGTGCCGCTCCAGTGCTTCCATTGATTTCTTAACGCAGATTCCGACGGTGGCCGCTTCGTTCAAGCAAGGCATAACAATCGACAGTTCCACCGCGTCACGGTCGTCCGCCTTTCGTGAAACTACACCTGTTTCCGTCAGTGAACTCATGAAATGGAAAACTATCCCCTTGGTTTCGCAGCAAACCATCATCAGATGGAACTCTAACCCATTCCGTACATGGCGAAAAGTGTTGGATCTGGTCCATGGGTTAACAATTATGAAGAATACCTGATACCACACCGTGCCCCTGCGCTGTTAAAATTGCGCTGGACTTAAATGTACTCGTCGAACAGGACACTGAAACCAATTACACCGTGGCCTTTCAAATTGACACCCCCCGGAGCGGTTGTTAAATTGAATGTTTCTACTAAGGGGAGTAAGAAACACTGAGTAATAATCCGAGAATTTGGGTCCTGCTGTTGGCGTTATTTGCCACGCAAGCGGCGGGGTGTATTACCATCAAAAGAAGAACGACAATCAAGCAGGAAGAAATCCTCCCCGAGTTGGAATCAAACGAGGAAGATCTCCTGGCGGCCTATAACAAACAGGTCAAGGCCGTTCAAACCATTCAGGCGACAGTCGACCTAATTCCCACTACGGGAACAACTTACAGTGGAGTGATCGAGGAGTACCACGATGTTCCGGGCTTCATTCTGGCCGAGCGTCCCGCGACCGTGCGTATCATCGGGCAGGCACCCGTTGTCGCCAAAAATATTTTCGACATGGTGGCCGACGAGAAGGAATTTCGCATTTATATTCCCTCGAAGAACTCGTTTTTAGTCGGCCCAACCGCTCTCGTTCGTCCATCGAAGAAGCCGTTGGAAAATTTGCGCCCTCAGCATGTCGTTGAGGCCTTATTCTGGCCTGAACTGCTGCCCACCGCGAAGGTGCTTTTCGAACAGTTCGATTTCAATGTGAGCAGGTATTATATTCTGACCTTGCTTCGGCAAGCCGAGGGCGGAAAACTCACAATTGCGAGAAAGATTTGGTATAACCGCACTGACCTGCACGCGTCTCGCGTTCAAATTTTTGGAGCGGGCGGAAAGCTCGAATCAGACATTTCTTATTCTGATTGGCAGCCTTCGGCGTCTGCTCCTGGCGCCCCTGCCTCGGACCAAACCCTTTTCGCCCGTGATATCCATATCTGGCGTCCCCAGGACGATTACAAATTGGAAATTAAGATTTTGAAAATCACATTGAACGATCCGATTTCGCCCGACCGGTTTGTGCTGACCGAGCCTCCCGGAAGCGACCTGATCCACGTGGGTGACGAAATTTCAAAGGTCCTTCCATGATTCGGCAACTCGTTGTAAACAACGTGCTTCATCGCCCCATTCGCACGATTGTGAGCGTGATCGCCGTCGGAGTGGAAGTGGCGCTTGTGATTCTGATTGTGGGCCTCACGAGCGGCCTGTTGC
>Ga0210386_10000929_pt1 | contig 26637 bp, 27 predicted proteins | sample IncBWH32OmetaG_FD_160091 | JGI IMG/M metagenome (GOLD analysis project Ga0210386, IMG submission 160091) | Forest soil microbial communities from Barre Woods Harvard Forest LTER site, Petersham, Massachusetts, United States - Inc-BW-H-32-O ...
CCGTCATCAAGCACACCGCCCTCAATCTCCTCACACAGGCAAAGCCTATCACCAGCCTCAAAAACCGCCGAAAAAAGGCCGGATGGAACCAAGATTATCTCCTTAACGTCGTCACCGGCACAGCTTACGTCATTCAAGCGATTCCCCTGGACAGACCTGGGACAGACCTTGCGATGCGTCCTTGGCTGAGGGAAACTGACGCGCTGGGACAAAGAGGGTACGCCATGGATGCTCCCTGGCAACCTGCCGCAGGATCCGGGTGACTATTTGAGTGAAGCCGACCTCTCCCCTATCTCGCCGCCTATGGGCCGTGCTCTGGTGCTTGTGGTGGACGACGATCCGTCCATACGTGCGGCGCTCGCGGCGCTGTTCCGATCCGTGGGTCTGGAGGCGGAGGGGTTCGGCTCTGTGGCGGCATTGCTGGACCGACAGCCGCCCAACGTGGAGAGCTGCCTCATTCTCGATGTCCGTCTGCCTGGCGTAAGCGGCCTGGATTTCCAGGCCCAGATCGCCAGGTTGTATCGGGAAATCCCGATCATATTTGTCACCGGGCACGGCGATATCCCGATGACCGTCCGCGCGATGAAAGCCGGCGCGGTCGATTTTCTGGCGAAGCCGTTTCGTGATCAGGATATGCTGGATGCCGTCAGTGCGGCGCTTGCGCGCGATCGCACCCGACGAAGCACCCTGGAAGAGATCACGGTGCTCCACACGCGGTTCAAGTCTCTGACCGCCCGGGAGCGCGAAATCATGCTGCTTGTCACGGGCGGGCTGATGAACAAGCAAATCGCGGCAAAGGTCGGGCTAAGCGAGATCACCGTCAAAGTGCACCGCGGCAACGTCATGAAGAAAATGGGCGCCCAGTCGCTCGCGGACCTGGTACGCATGGCGGAGACGCTGGCAGCGCATCCCATCTGAGGGGCGTGTACACCTTCGTATAATTGCTGGCTTGGCTGTCCACTTGTATCGCCCCTGGACGGCATGAGGGATCCAGGCGGTTCCTTGCCGATCGTAACGAGGATCCCCCGGTGCGCAGGACTTCCATGATATCGGTCGTTGACGACGATGAGTCGGTTCGGACCTCGATTGGCGCGCTGGTGCGGTCTCTTGGTCGTGCCGCCCATACCTTCGCCTCGGCGGAGGATTTTCTTGGGTCCTCCGAGCTGGACGCGACGGACTGCCTCATCTCGGATATTCAGATGCCGGGCATGACCGGGATTGAGTTGCAGGAAGAGCTCGCCAAACGCGGTCGCAAGCTTCCGATCATCTTCATCACGGCGTTTCCGGGAAATCGTATCAATGACCAAGTGCTTGCCGCCGGCGCACTTTGTCTGCTGAGCAAGCCATGTGACGGTGACGTGCTGGCGAATTTCATCGAAACAGCCCTGTCGTCGCCCGCGTAGGCGACCTGCTCCAGGCCGTGTTAACCGTGTCGGCGTCCAGCACGCCTGTGGTATACGCCGCGCGGCACTTGCATTGACGCCCGCGGCAAGCCCGACAGCCACGGACGCTAATCCGCGCCCGGCGCGCGCGATCGTCCGCTGGGCGGCCTGCGCACAGGCCGGCCGGGGGCCCCGCCCCCGGGACCCCCGCGAGGGGCGGAGCCCTTGGAACCCCACATTGTTGGTTGGTGAGGGGAGGCGCCAGCACGGACCTGTCAACCGCGCGATTCGCGCCCACCCCTCTCCAACCAACCACGGGATTGCAAAGGCCCGGCCTTTGCTTGGGGGGCGGGAGGCAACGCGCCCTGGTCGGTTCAGGACGAAGCCCTGGCCGGGCGTCCTCCCGGGATGGCTTGGATCTGCCGCGGCGGCCTCGCACCGGCGGGGGGGCGCTGCTATATCGGTGTGTGAGCCCGATTGGGCGGAAAGGGTTGGTTGATGGCGCGCCGCCGGCAGTTGTACGAAGGCAAGGCGAAGATTCTGTTTGAGGGGCCTGAGCCGGGCACCTTGGTGCAGTATTTCAAGGACGATGCGACCGCGTTCAACGCCCAGAAGAAGGGTGTGATCACGGGCAAGGGGGTGCTGAACAACCGGATCAGCGAGTATCTGATGATGCGGTTGGGGGAGATCGGGGTGCCCACGCATTTCGTGCGTCGGCTGAACATGCGCGAGCAGTTGATTCGCGAGGTGGAGATCATTCCGCTGGAGGTGGTGGTGCGGAATGTGGCGGCCGGCAGTTTGGCGGAACGGCTGGGGATTCCGGAGGGCACGCGGCTGCCGCGGTCGATCATCGAGTACTGTTACAAGAACGACGCCTTGAAGAACCCGATGGTGTCCGAGGAGCACATCACGTGCTTCGGCTGGGCGAACGCGCAGGACCTGGATGACATCGTGGCGTTGACGCTGCGGATCAACGATTTCCTGACCGGGTTGTTTCTCGGCGTGGGCATTACGCTGGTGGACTTCAAATTGGAGTTTGGCCGGTTGTGGGAGAATGAGGAGATGCGGATTGTCCTGGCCGATGAGATCAGCCCGGATAATTGCCGGCTCTGGGACGCCAAGACGAACGAGAAGATGGACAAGGATCGGTTCCGCCGCGACCTGGGCAAGGTCGAGGAGGCGTATCAAGAAGTGGCGAAGCGGCTCGGGATTTTGCCCGAGGCGGGGATGCGCGACATGAAAGGGCCGGAGATGATGCAGTGAAGGCGGTGGTCACAGTCATGTTGAAAAACGGCGTGCTGGATCCGCAGGGCAAGGCGATCGGACATGCGTTGAACAATCTGGGCTATACCGCGGTGGGTGAGGTGCGGGCCGGCAAGGTGTTCGAGCTGGAGCTGACCGAGACCGATCCAGGCCGCGCGAAGGCGCAGGCCGAGGAGATGGCGCGCCGCTTACTGGTCAACACGGTGATTGAAAGCTTTAGGGTGTCAGTCGATGCGTGATCTCTTCTGTGGTCTGGCGGGCGCCGGCCTGCTCCTCCTTGCCACCCCTGCCGCCCACGCGGATTGGACGCCGCTGTCTGCGAAGGACCTCGCGACCACGTGCCACGCCACCGGCGATCCGGTGAAACACGCCCAGTGCCTCGGCTACATCTCCGGCATCTACGACCTCCAGTTTGCCCCCAAGATGCCGGCCGGCGTCTGTCCGCCCGCCAACTTGTCGGCGGAACTGCTGTCCGAGGTGGTCACCGCCTATCTCGACACGCATGAGGACGGCCCCGCCGCGCCGGCGATCGGCGAGAGTGTCGTGCGTTTCTTCCCCTGCGCCCCGGGAGCCGCCAAGAAGCCATGAAAGCCGGCATCATCGTCTTCCCAGGCATCAACCGCGAGCGCGACATGGCGATCGCGCTGGAGCGGTCCTCCGGCCACGCCCCGCGCATGGTCTGGCATGCCGAGACCGATCTTGCTGACCTCGATCTCGTGGTGATCCCAGGCGGCTTCTCTTACGGCGACTACCTGCGCTGTGGCGCGATGGCGGCACAGTCACCGGTGATGGCGGCGGTGCGCGCGCATGTCGAACGCGGCGGCTATGTGCTGGCCGCCTGCAACGGCTTTCAGATCATCGTCGAGGCCGGATTGTTGCCCGGCGCGCTGCTGCGCAACGCCTCGCTGCGCTTTCTGGCGCAGGATTGCCATCTGCGCGTGGAGCGCACCGACACCGCGTTCACCAGCCACTATCAGCGCGGCCAGGTGGCGCGCGCGGTGCTGGCACACGGCGAGGGCAATTATTTCGCCGACGACGCGACGCTCGACCGGCTGGAGGGCGAAGGGCTGGTCGCAGTCCGCTATGCCACGCCAGAGGGTGAGGTCATCGCCGAGGCGAATCTGAATGGCAGTGCGCGCAACATCGCCGGCATCTACAGCCCCAATTTGCGCGTGCTCGGTCTGATGCCGCATCTGGAGAATCTAGTGGATCCCCTGATGGGTGGCACTGATGGCAAGCCGCTGTTCGACGCGCTCGCCGCATGATGCAACGCGACGTCAACCAAGCCTTGGCGCGGGAGTTCGGCCTGTCGGCCGACGAGTACGCCACCGTCCTGCAGATCATGGGCCGCACGCCCAGCCTGACGGAACTCGGCGTGTTCAGCGTTATGTGGTCGGAGCATTGCTCCTACAAATCCTCCCGCGTTTGGCTGCGGCAATTACCGACCAAGGCGCCCTGGGTGCTGCAGGGTCCAGGCGAGAATGCCGGTGTGGTGGAGATCGGCGACGGCCTCGCCGCGGTCTTCAAGATGGAAAGCCACAACCACCCAAGCTTCATCGAACCTTACCAGGGCGCGGCGACCGGCGTGGGGGGCATTTTACGCGACGTGTTCACCATGGGCGCGCGGCCGATCGCCAATTTGAACGCGCTGCGCTTCGGCCGCGTCGACAATCCGATGACGAAACGGCTGGTCGATGGCGTGGTGCGCGGCATCGGCGGTTATGGCAACTGCGTCGGCGTGCCCACGGTGGGTGGCGAGATCAACTTCCACCCGGCCTATGATGGTAACCCGCTGGTCAACGCGATGACCGTCGGCATCGCCCCGGCCGATCGCATCTTCCTTTCCGCTGCCGCCGGCATCGGCAACCCGGTGGTCTATGTTGGCTCCAAGACCGGGCGCGACGGCATCCACGGCGCCACCATGGCCTCGGCCGAGTTCGCCGCTGACTCGGAAGAGAAGCGCCCCACCGTACAGGTCGGCGATCCGTTCACCGAAAAGCTGCTGATCGAAGCCTGTCTGGAACTGATGCAGACCGACGCGATCGTCGCGATCCAGGACATGGGTGCCGCCGGTCTCACCAGTTCCTCGGTCGAAATGGCCGGCAAGGGCAACGTCGGGATCGAACTCGACCTGGATCAAGTACCGCAGCGCGAAGCCAGCATGACCGCCTACGAAATGATGCTGTCGGAAAGCCAGGAGCGCATGCTGATGATCCTGCGCCCCGACCGGCAGGAATTGGCCGAAGCGATCTTCCGCAAATGGGAGCTCGACTTCGCGGTGATCGGCCAGCTGACCGACACCGGCCGCATCGTCGTGCGCCACAACGGCGTGGTGGAAGCCGACATCCCGCTGGCGCCGCTGAGCGACAAGGCGCCGCTGTATCACCGCCCGACCGTCGAGACCCCGAAGCAGGAACCGCTGAATCCCGCCCGCATCGAGAATCGCGTCGGCCTCGGTGTGGCTCTGGAACGGTTGATTGCCTGCCCCGATCTCTGCTCGCGCGCCTGGGTGTGGAACCAGTACGATGCCACCGTTGGCGGCCAGACCGTGCGCCGCCCCGGCGCGGCCGACGCCGCGGTGGTGAAGATCGACGGCCACAAGCTGGCCCTCGCGCTGACCACTGATTGCACCCCGCGCTACTGCGTCGCCGACCCCGAGGAAGGCGGCAAGCAGGCTGTCGCGGAAGCCTGGCGCAACCTGATCGCCACCGGCGCCCGCCCGCTGGCGCTGACCGACAACATGAACTTCGGCAACCCCGAGAAGCCCGAGATCATGGGTCAGTTCGCCGCCGTCATCCGCGGCATGGCGGCGGCCTGCGAGGCACTGAACTTTCCTGTCGTGTCGGGCAATGTGTCACTCTACAACGAGACCGAGGGCCGCGCGATCCTGCCTACCCCCGCGATCGGTGGGCTGGGCGTGATCGATGACGCCGCCGCCTCGGTCGGTATCGCCCTGCCGCCGTGGCTGGACGTTGTGCTGATCGGCGTCACCAAAGGCTGGCTCGGCCAGTCGCTGTGGTTGCGCGAAATCAATGGCCGCGAGGACGGCGCCCCGCCGCCGGTCGACCTCGCGGCCGAACGCGCCGCCGGCGACTTCGTCCGCGCCCAGATCGACAAGGGGATCGTGCGCGCCTGCCACGACGTCTCCGATGGCGGCCTGCTGGTCGCGATCGCCGAGATGGCGATGGCCGGCAACACCGGCGTGCGCCTGTCCGCCCACCCCCGCGACATCCCCGGCCACGCCTTCTGGTTCGGCGAGGACCAAGGCCGCTACGTCCTGGCAGTGCCGGACTTCGCCATGACACTGCGCGCCGCCGAGGCCGCGAACATTCCAGCCATGCGCCTAGGCACCTCCGGCGGGCGGGATTTGACACTACCCGACGGGGCCACCATATCGGTTGGCGCGCTGCGCGAGGCGCATGAACGTTTCTTCCCAAGCTGGATGGGCTGAGGGGGCCCGTACCATGGCCATGGCCGCGAATGAGATCGAGGCGCTGATCAAGGCCGCTCTGCCGGACGCGCGCGTCACGGTGGAGGACCTGGCCGGCGATGGCGATCATTACGCCGCCACCGTGGTGTCCGAGCAGTTCCGTGGCGTCCCCCGCGTCAAGCAGCACCAGATCGTCTACGCCGCCCTGCGCGGCCGCATGGGTGGCGAGTTGCACGCCCTGGCCCTGCAAACATCCGCGCCGGACTGACCCCAGCTGGCATTGCGAGGAGCGCAGCGACGCAGCAATCTCGCTCCAGCAAGGCACCTACACTCAGGAGTCCCCCACATGTCCAACCCCACCTTCGACCGCATCCAGAGCGACATCACCAAGAACCAGGTGATGCTGTACATGAAGGGCACCGCGATGTTCCCGCAGTGCGGCTTCTCCGCCCGTGTGGTGCAGATCCTTTCGCATCTTGGTGTGCCGTTCCAGACCGCGAACGTGCTGGAGGACACGGAGGTCCGCGAAGGGATCAAGCAGTTCTCTAACTGGCCGACGATCCCTCAGCTCTACGTGAAGGGCGAATTCGTCGGCGGCTGCGACATCATCACCGAGATGTTCCAGTCGGGCGAGCTGGAGACGCTATTCAGTGAGAAAGGCATTCCCCACAAGGCCACGGCCTGAGTACAGCGGCCCGACGACCGCGCCACCCCGTGGTGGCCAGGCATGTGCCGGCCACCCATGTCTTTGCCGGCCACACAAAAGATGGTCGGCCATGACCAACAAGATCCATCGCCAGCACATCGGCTTCGAATGACACAATAATGGCGGGACGCAGGCCCAACCCCGCCCCACCTTCGGCGTCCAAGTTGCAGGATCTCGCTATATCCTATTGGGTATAGCGTGTCGCGTCTCGATCTGCTTCAAGGAACGCCTTCCATGAACGCCCCATTCGATCCGAGCTTCCTCGTCAACGAGAAATTCGCCATCGGGCAACCTGTCTCCCGCAAGGAAGATCCCGTGCTACTGCGCGGCCAGGGTCGTTACACCGATGACCTGAATCAACCCAACCAGCTCTATGCCGTCATGATTCGCAGCCGCGTCGCGCACGGCACGCTACGCGTGATCGACGCCGATATGGCCCGCGCGATGGATGGCGTCCGTGCGGTCGTCACGGCCGCTGATCTCGATGCGGCCGGCATCGGCAACATGCCCGCCAGTACTGGAAAGAACCGCGACGGCACGCCCACGCCACGCCCACCGCAGCGGCCGTTGGCAACCGATCGCGTCCGCTACGTGGGTGAACCGATCGCGATGGTTGTCGCGGACACTGTGCAGCTGGCCAAGGACGCAGCCGAATCGATCTTCGTCGATATCGACCAGCTTCCCGCCGTCACCATCGCCAGCGCCGCCGCCGCACCCGACGCGCCGCTGCTGCACGACGCCGCGCCGGGCAATCTCTGCATGGACTACCACTACGGCAACACCGAGCAGGTATCCGCCGCCATCGCCCGCGCCGCGCACGTCACCACCCTGTCACTGCGCAACAGCCGCATCGTCGTCTGCCCAATGGAGCCACGCTCGGCGATTGGCGAATTCGATACGGCCGAGGATCGTCATGTCCTTCGGCTGGGCTGCCAGGGCGTGTTCGGTCAGCGCGCGCTGCTCAGCGGCGTGCTGGGCGTGCCGGTGGAGAAAATCCGTGTCCTGACTGGCAATGTTGGCGGATCCTTCGGCATGAAGGCCTCGGCCTACCCGGAATATATCTGCCTACTGCACGCCGCGAAGCTACTCGGCCGGCCGGTGAAATGGACCGATGAGCGCTCGGAAAGCTTTCTGTCCGACAGCCATGGTCGCGACCATGAGATGACCGTGGAGCTGGCAGTGGACGCAGAGGGCAAATTCCTCGCACTGCGGGTCACCGGCTACGGCAACCTCGGAGCCTGGCTGAGCAACGCCACCACGATCCCGCCCACCTTGAACACGGTGAAGAACATCATCGGCGTCTATGCCACGCCACTGATCGAGGTGTCCGCCAAATGCATGTTCACCAACACCACGCCCGTGGGGGCCTATCGCGGCGCGGGCCGGCCCGAGGGCAACTACTATATGGAACGCATGGTGGAGACCGCCGCGCGTGAGATGGGCATCGACCCGGTGGAACTGCGCCGCCGCAACCACATCAAGCCGGAGCAGATGCCATACCGCGCGCCCTCCGGCATGGTGTACGACAGCGGCGAATTTCACATCGTCATGGAAAAGGCGCTGCTCGCCGCCGACTGGAACGGCTACGCTGCGCGCCAGGCAGACACGCGCACCCGCGGCAAGATCCGTGGCCGCGGCATTGGCCACTACCTGGAAGTGACCGCCGATGCCGGCAATGAGATGGGCGGCATCCGCTTCGAAGACGACGGTACAGTGACCATCATCACCGGCACGCTGGACTATGGCCAGGGCCATGCCTCGCCCTTCGCGCAGGTGCTGTCTGATCGTCTTGGCATCCCCTTCGAAAAGATCAAGCTACTGCAAGGGGATTCGGACGAGCTTGTGGCTGGCGGCGGCACTGGTGGATCGCGCTCGATGATGCAGAGCGGTGGCGCGATCGTCGAGGCCAGCGGCCTCGTCATCGACAAGGGCAAGCAGCTCGCCGCGCATATGCTGGAAGCCGCCGTCGTCGACATCGAGTTCGTCAACGGCCGCTTCTTCATCGCCGGCACCGATCGCGGCGTCAACATCATGGCGCTCGCGGAATGGCTGCGCACCGCGGATGTGCCCGAGGACCTGCCGCGTACGCTGGACGTGAAGCACATCTTCAAGGGCGTGCCGTCAGCGTTCCCGAACGGCTGCCACATCGCGGAGGTCGAACTCGACCCCGACACCGGCACACTGGTGATCGACCGTTACGCCACAGTGAATGATTTCGGTGTGCTGGTGAACCCGATGCTGGTGGCCGGCCAGGCGCATGGCGGCATCGCACAAGGCATCGGCCAGGCGCTGACCGAGATGGTGGTCTACGACGAAGATGGTCAATTGCTGACTGGCTCCTACATGGATTACGGCCTGCCGCGCGCCTCGGACTTGCCATCGTTCGGCTTCGAAAGCCACCCGGTACCGGCACGCACCAACCCACTCGGCGCCAAGGGGTGTGGCGAGGCCGGCTGCGCCGGATCTCTCCCCGCCATCATGAACGCGCTGATCGATGCGCTATCGGAATTTGGTATCACCCACATCGACATGCCCGCGACGCCGCTGAAGATTTGGCAAGCGATTCAGGACGCGCGCGCCGCGGGCTAACGCCCACCATGTCATGGCCGGCCCACGGGTCGGGCCACGGCCCACCCGAGGACAGGCTCCGGCCGGCCACCCGCGACTTGCTTTCTGACACAACGCACGTTGTGGGTAACCGGGCCAAGCCCGGCCATGACACAGCATCAGGACCCAGGGGATGACACCTCTCGCATCGTACGCTATGTCCTTTTGGGAATAGCGTTCGCCCCAGGAGGAAACCGGCGATGAACGTCATGCTGCAGCCTGCGCGGATCCCCGACCTCGCCGCCAACTTCATCGCCAAGCCACTGCAACTCCTGATCGACGGCGCATGGGTCAACGCCAAATCCGGCAAGACCTTCGACGTCTTCGACCCCGCCACCGGCCAGCCCATCGCCAAGGTCGCGGAAGGCGGCGCCGCCGATATCGACGCCGCCGTCGCCGCCGCGCGCCACGCCTTCGAATCCGGCCCGTGGCCGCAGATGTCCCCCCTCGAACGCAGCAAACTGATCTACCGCCTCGGCGACGCCCTCGAAGCCCACCGCGAGGAATTCGCCGTGCTGGAAGCCCTCGATAACGGCAAACCCATCCGCGACGCACGCGCCATCGACGTGCCCGGCTCCTACGAGATGTTCCGCTACATGTCCGGCTGGGCCACCCGCCTCACTGGCGAAACGATTCCGATCTCCGCCCCCGGGTGCTGGCACGCCTACACGATGCACGAGCCGATCGGCGTGGTCGGCCAGATCATCCCGTGGAACTTCCCGCTGATGATGGCGGGATGGAAGCTCGCCCCCGCGCTGGCCGCCGGCTGCACCATCGTGCTGAAGCCCGCCGAGCAGACGCCGCTGTCCGCGGTGCGCCTCGGCCAGCTCATAACCGAAGTCGGCTTCCCGCCGGGCGTGGTGAACGTCGTCACCGGCTTCGGCGAAACCGCCGGCGCCGCGCTCGCCGCACATCCGGATGTCGACAAAGTCGCCTTCACCGGCTCCACCGAGGTCGGCAAGCTGATTGTGCAAGCCGCCGCTGGCAACCTGAAGAAAGTGTCCTTGGAACTCGGCGGCAAATCTCCCGCCATCGTGTTCGCGGATGCCGACCTGGATGTCGCCATCAAAGGCACCGCCAGCGCGATCTTCTTCAACATGGGTCAGTGCTGCACCGCCGGCTCACGTCTCTACGCGCACAAAAAGGTGTTTGACAAACTCATGGATGGCGTCGTCGGCGAGGCCGGCAAGATCCGTATCGGTCCCGGTCTGGATCCCGACTCCCAGATGGGTCCGCTCGTCTCCGAGGAGCAGTTCTCCCGCGTCACTGGCTTCCTCGAAAGCGGCCGCAAGGAAGGCGCCCGCGTTGTCACCGGCGGCGAACGCGTCGGCAATGCCGGCTACTTCGTCGCTCCCACGGTGCTGACCGACACGCGGCCCGAGATGTCGGTGGTCCGCAATGAAATCTTCGGCCCGGTGGTCTGCGCGATGCGGTTCGACGATAGCGACCTCGACCGCATCGCCAAGGAAGCCAACGCCACCAATTATGGGCTCGCCGCCAGCGTATGGACCCGCGATCTCGGCATCGCCCACAAGCTCGCGCGTCGCATCCGTGCCGGCACCGTGTGGGTGAACACCCATAATTTTGGTGACGTGGCGCTGCCCTTCGGTGGCTACAAGGAATCCGGCTGGGGTCGCGAGATGGGCAAGGAGGTCATGGAACTCTACACCGAAACGAAAGCCGTGGCCGCCGCGCTGTAGCCATGGCCGCGCCAACCCGCATCGACGCCACCGGCATCATCGACGTGCGATTGTCGCATGACGGGCAGCGCGTGCACCTGCGCCTGCGCGATACGGCTGGACAGGTCACTGCGCTGTCCCTGCCCGCCGCCTGCCTGAATGCAGTGTTCGCGGTGCTGCCGCGTCGCGTCGAACCCGGCAGCGTTCACCCGCTGGATAGCTGGAGTATGGCGCCGACACCCAACGGGCAGCAGCTGCTGCTCACACTGTGCACGCCGGAAGGCCAGTCGGTCGCGTTCACAACCACACCCTGGCAGGTACAGGGCATGGCAACCATCGCCACCTATGGGCGCCGCGGCGAGATCACACGTAAGTCCATTCATTGAACAACCGACGACGTCACGTTCCGGGGTCGTAGGTCCGGCAGAACGCCGCCGCCTCCAGTCGCCGGAAATCCTCCAGCCCCTCCGCCAACTTCTCCCGCGGCCAATCCCACCAGGCGATCCGCTCCAGCGCCGCAATGATCTCCGGCGGAAACCGGAACCGCACCAGCCGCGCCGGCACGCCCACCATGATCGCGAACGGCGGCACCTCCTTGGTCACCACCGCCCCGGCCCCGATCGCCGCGCCATTGCCGATGCTCACACCCGGCAGCACGATCGCGCCATGTCCAATCCACACATCATTGCCCACCGTCGTGGCAAATGACCGTCGCCAATCGAAAAATCCTGCCTCATCCGGTCCCAGCCCATAGGCTGACGCACGATAGGTGAAATGGTTCAGCGCCACCCGATCAAGCGGATGGTTCCCCGGATTGATCCGCGTCTGTGCCGCAATCGAACAGAATTTCCCCAATGTGCTGTAGATGATGTCCGCGTCGTTCACCACATAGCTGTAATCGCCGAAGCTGCTTTCCGAGACCTTTGTCCGCGCGCCCACCTCGCAATACGCCCCGAACGTGCTGTCGCGCACCTGCGCGGTGGGATGGATGAACGGCTTGGTGCCGAGACGTTTGGCCGCCGTGGCGGGATCCTGGTACATGACGGTCTCTCTGCTGCGTCGTTGCTGAACCTGCCCAGCCGGAAATACGCTCGCAAGATGGATGACGCGCCAACCCCTTCACGTCATGCCGGGTGCAGGCTAAGCATCCACGACGTTGGTCCATACCACATGAAAAGACGTCGGCGGCCGCTTGAGACCGCATGATGACGCAGCGCCGGTGCAGCACGCGTTACGTGCGTCGTGATGACACTGTGATGACAATTCGCGGACGCTCCCATGAACCGAGATAGCCACGGCGATTCCGCCTTCGTCATCACGCGCTAATTCAAAAACAGCTTCCCCGGATTCAATATCCCCCGTGGATCCAGTGTCGCCTTGATCGACCGCATCACCGCCAGCGCCTCGACCCCATGCTCCTGCTCCAAAAACTCCCGTTTCCCGATCCCCACCCCATGCTCGCCACTGCACGACCCGCCCAACGCCAGCGCGCGCGCCACGATCTTTTTGTCGAGCTCCCACGCCCGCGCCAACCCGTCCGGCTCCGGCGGCACCAGGATCACCGTGTGAAAATTCCCATCCCCCACATGGCCCACAATCGGCGCGATCAGCCCCGAGGCCTTGATGTCCTCCTTCGCCCCCAGGATTGCCTCATCCATCCGCGAGATCGGCACAATCGCATCCGTCGCGATGCCCTGATGCCCCGGCTTCAGCGCCAGGCACGCCCAGTACGCGTCATGCCGCGCCTGCCACAACTTGTTGCGCTCTGCTGCCTCGGTCGCCCAACGGAAGCCGCGTCCCGCAAACCCGCCGGCGATCTCCTCCGCCTGCAGCGCCTGCTCGGCCACCGAGGCTGGCGTGCCGTGGAACTCAAAGAACAGGGTCGGCAGCGAACCCAGCCCCTCCAGCTTCGAATACGCCACGCACGCGTCGATCTGCACCTCGTCCAGCAGCTCCATCCGCGCCACCGGGATGCCGCATTGCAGGATGGCGATCACCGTCTCCACCGCGCCCTTCAGGGTCGGGAACTGACAGGTCGCCGACGACATCGCCTCGGGGATGCCGTGCAGCCGCATCTGGATCTCGGTGATCACCCCCAGCGTGCCCTCGGACCCGATGAACAGCCGTGTCAGGTCGTAGCCGGTGGCCGATTTGCGCGTCCGCCCACCGGTGCGGATCACCCGCCCGTCCGCCAGCGCCACGGTCAGCCCCAGCACATTCTCCCGGATCGTCCCGTAGCGCACCGCGTTGGTGCCTGAGGCCCGGGTGCCGCACATCCCCCCGATCGTGCAGGCGGACGTGCCCGGATCGACCGGAAAGAACAGCCCCGAATCGCGCAGATGCGTGTTGAGCTGGTCGCGCGTTACCCCCGCCTCGACGCGGCAATCCATGTCGGGCTGGCTCACATCCAGGATCTTCGTCATGTGCGACAGGTCCAGCGTGATCCCGCCACGCACCGGCGTGACATGGCCCTCCAGCGACGTCCCCGCCCCCCACGGCACCACCGGCACACCCTGCGCATGGCACAGCGCCAGCAGCTTCGCCGCCTCGTCAGTGGTTTCGACGAAGGCGACCGCGTCCGGCAGCACCGGCGGCTGGGTATCCTGGCCGTGCGAGTGATGCTCGCGTAGCGTGACATTGGTGGTGATGCGCTCGCCCAAGACGTCGCGGGCGGTTTCGATCACGGCATCGACGGGTCGGGGCATGGCTTCGATCTCAGGTGGCTGGTCGGTGTCACATGCACAAAATCCACCCCGTTGGCCAGAACCCGCCCCGCACTCCTCGGTTTCGTTGTTTTACCACCCCCAATTGCACCTCACCCCACGTGCCGGCTAAACCTGCGCCTCTCGCGCGGGTGTAGCTCAATGGTAGAGCTCCAGCCTTCCAAGCTGGCTATGCGGGTTCGATTCCCGTCACCCGCTCCACGTCTCAGGGGTTCCACCACCCGTCCATGAGCGGCCACGTCCACGTCATTGGCGCCGGCCTTGCCGGGCTGTCAGCCGCGCTCGCGCTCACCGCGGTCGGGCGCGCCGTGACGATTTACGAGGCTGGGCCCGTCGCCGGTGGTCGCTGTCGGTCCTATTTCGACCGCGAGCTGGGCCTGACGGTCGACAATGGCAACCACCTGCTGCTGTCCGGCAACACCGCCGCCATGCGCTATCTCGATACGATCGGCGGCCGCGCTGCGATGACGGGCCCCGCCGCCCCCATATTTCCCTTCATGGACCTGACCACCGAGCAGCGCTGGGAGCTTCGCCCCAACCGTGGCCGCTTTCCCTGGTGGGTGTTCTCCCGTGGCCGCCGCGTACCCGGCACCAAGGTGCTGGACTACGCCGTGCTGGCGCGTATGTTACGGACACGGAACGATAAGACCGTGCATGCCGGCTTTCGCCAGAACGCCCTCTACCGGCCGCTGCTCGCACCTCTGACCGTCGCCGCGCTGAACACCCAGCCGGAGGCCGCCCTGACCCGCCTGCTCGCCGCGGTGTTGCGCCAAACCCTGGCCGCTGGCGGCGATGCCTGCCTGCCGATGTTCCCCCATACGGGCCTGTCGAGCGCATTAATCGACCCGGCGGTGCGCACTCTTGCCGCCCGCGGCGCTCAGCTCCGGTTCAGCCACCGCATCGGCAGCCTGACCACAAGTGCGGGCCGGGTCACTGCGCTGTGCGGTCCGGACCGCGCGATCCTGCTTGGCCCGACCGATGCCGTGGTGCTCGCGGCACCCGCCTGGGTGGCGGCCGAGTTGTTGCCCAACGTGATGGTGCCCGCCGTGTTCGAGGCCATCGTCAACGTCCATTTCCGCATCGCGGCCGATCCCGGCCCCATCGGCTTCATCGGCCTGATCGGGGGCACCGCGGAATGGGTGTTCGTCAAACAGAGCCATGTCTCCACCACCACCTCCGCCGCCTCCGGCCTGGCCGAGATGGATGCCAACCGCATCGCCGCCTCGGTCTGGCCGAACGTGCGTGCCGCGCTTGGCCTCACCGGCCGCACCCCGCCGCCCTGGCGCGTGGTGAAGGAACGCCGTGCCACCGTCGCCGCCACTGCCACGCAGGAACGCCGCCGCCCGCAGGCGAAGACCGATATCGCCAACCTGGTGCTGGCCGGTGATTGGACCGCGACCGGCTTGCCCGGCACCATCGAAGGTGCGATCAGGTCGGGTGAAACCGCCGCCACCCTGTTGGCCGCCTGACACCATGGACCAAGCCTCGCCGCGGGATCATCTGGACAGTGCCGTTGACCGCGCCGCCGCCGCGTTGCGTGGGTATCAGCACGACGATGGTCATTTCGTCTTCGAACTCGAGGCCGACGCCACTATCCCGGCGGAGTACGTGCTGCTGGAGCATTTCCTCGACCGCATCGAGGTGCCGCTGCAGCAGAAGATCGGCGTCTATCTGCGGTCAATGCAGGGCGAGCACGGCGGCTGGCCGCTGTTTCATGACGGTGCGTTCAACATCTCGTGCAGCGTCAAGGCGTACTATGCGCTGAAGGCGGTCGGCGACGATCCCGACGCGCCGCACATGGTCCGCGCGCGTGACGCCATCCTCGCCGCCGGCGGGGCCGAACGCACCAACGTGTTCACCCGCGCTCAGCTCGCCCTGTTCGGCCAGGTGCCGTGGCACGCCGTGCCGGTGATGCCACTCGAGATCATGCATCTGCCGCTGTGGTTTCCGTTCCACCTCAGTAAGGTATCCTACTGGTCGCGCACTGTGATCGTGCCGCTGCTGGTGCTGATGGCGAAACGCCCGATCGCGCGCAATCCGCGCAACGTGCAGATCCGGGAGCTGTTCCGTACCCCGCCAGAGCAGGTGACGGACTATATCCGCGGCCCTTATCATTCCGCCTGGGGACGGTTCTTCAAGAGCGTCGACAGCGTGTTGCGTGCGGCCCAGCCGTATTTCCCCAAGCGCAGCGCCGATCGCGCGATCGAGAAGGCGGTGGACTTCGTCACCGAACGCCTGAACGGCGATGATGGCCTGGGCGGTATCTACCCCGCCATCGCCAACAGCGTGATGATGTTCGATACGCTGGGCTACGCCCCCGATCATCCCGCCGCCGGCATCGCCTGGCGTGCGGTGCGCAAGCTGCTGGTAATCGAGAACGACCGCGCCTATTGCCAGCCCTGCCTGTCGCCGATCTGGGACACTTCGCTTGCCGGCCACGCGCTGGCCGAAGCTGGGGTCTCCACCGACACCGCCTGCGCGTGGCTGCGCATACGTCAGGTCAATGACGTCGTCGGCGACTGGGCTGTGCGCCGCCCCACCACGCCGCCCGGCGGCTGGGCGTTCCAGTATGCCAACCCGCACTATCCCGATGTCGACGACACTGCGGTGGTCGGTATGTTGTTACATCGGAACGGTAATCCGGCTCACGCCGAATCTATCGCCCGCGCACGCGACTGGATCATCGGGATGCAGTCCTCCGATGGCGGCTGGGGCGCGTTCGAGCCGGAGAACACGCATCTCTACCTGAACCACATCCCCTTCGCCGATCATGGTGCGTTGCTCGATCCACCCACGTCGGATGTCACAGCCCGCTGCGTGTCGTTCCTGGCGCAGATCGGCCTGCCGTCCGATCACCCGGTGCAAGCCCGCGCGCTCGCCTTCCTGCGCCGCGAGCAGGAGAAGGACGGTAGTTGGTTCGGCCGTTGGGGCACCAACTATATCTACGGCACGTGGTCGGTGCTGTGCGCGCTGAACGCCGCCGGCGTGACACCGGACGATCCGGCCATGCGACGGGCCGTCGCATGGCTGGCCTCGGTGCAGCGCGCCGACGGCGGTTGGGGCGAGGACGAGGAAAGCTACGCCGACGCCCCGCATGGCCGTTACAAGGAAAGCACCGCCAGCCAGACCGCCTGGGCGCTGCTCGGCCTGATGGCGGCCGGCGCCGCGGATCATCCCGCCACCGCGCGCGGTATTGACTGTCTGATGCGCACGCAGCGCGACGACGGCGAGTGGACCGAGTTGCCCTACACCGCCGCGGGCTTCCCGCGCGTGTTCTATCTCCGCTACCATGGCTACCGCCGCTATTTCCCCGCGATGGCGTTGGCCCGCTACCGCAACCTGCAACACGGCAACACGAAGCACGTGGCTTTTGGGTTCTGATGTTGGGCTGCCGTACCAACCATCGCCTCCCGGTTATGGCCGGGCCTGTCCCGCCCATCTGCGCACGACCGGCAAAGCGCCGATGGCCGGTACAAGGCCGGCCATGACGCCGAACGAAAGCTCGCCTCCCACCGTCATCGTCGGCCTCGTCGCCGAGGCGCGCGTCGCCGGCGTCCTCAACTGGCCCGTCTCGATCGGCGGCGGCAATTACGAAGGTGCCGTTGCCGCTGCGGAACGGGCGGTTCGCGCCGGAGCCCGTGCGCTGATCAGCTTCGGCCTCGCCGGCGGCCTGGACCCCGTCCTGCACCCTGGCACGCTGCTGCTCCCCACCGAAGTGCTCACCGACGATCGCCGTATCCCTACCGACGTATCATTACGAATTCGGCTCGGCTCCGGCCTCCCGGCCCCGCTGCTCGGCGTCCGCACCACCGTCGCCACAGCCGCCGCCAAACACGTGCTATTCACCACTACCGGCGCTGCCGCACTCGACCTCGAAAGCGGCGCCGTCGCCCGGATCGCGCAGGCCCACGACCTACCCTTCGCCGTGCTGCGCGCAATCTGCGACCCCGCCGACCGCGACCTGCCGGCTGCCGCTCTGATCGCACTCGACCATCACGGCGCGATCGGCTTTGGACGCGTTATCGCATCAATCATTGCACAGCCCCGGCAGCTCCCGACCTTGTTGCGCCTGGCGCGCGATGCCGACACGGCAAGGCAATCACTTCATTCCGCTGCCAAGAATATTCGGTAGAGCAAAGCCATGGGCCCTGCACGACGGACCACAGGACAGGCTATCGCCGGCGCGGTTGTCCTCGCGTTCGCCGGGCTCTTCCCCGCGCGCGCGGCCGACCTCGCCGCGCGGCCAGCCCCAGCGTTGTTCGTGTCTCAACAATACGGCCTGGTCGCTGACATACCCCGTGGCCTGACCTACTGCCCACTGCCAACTGATCGGAGCGGATCAGACCACGGGACCCAGATCTATCTCGTGCCGCCCGATCGATGTGGTGAGCCGCGAGGATATTCCTCGAGCGTACGACGACCGGCATCATTCGTCCCATCCATTGAAATATTCTACAGTCAGAACGTCGCCCATTTCCACCGCGAGGACCGTCAGGACTCGCCTCCGGAATCCAACGCGGAGCTGGCGGAACAGATGTGCGGCGACCTGCATGCCCCCCTGTCGCGGGGCATTGTGCTGCTCGGCATGCCTGCGGCGGGCTGCCGCGCCGACGAGAACGGCATCGTCACGCTCCAAGCAATGGTGATCTATGCCAACGAAGACGCCCCAGCCAACAAGCCCGATCGCGTCCTGATCGTTTCGCTGGAGACAACGCCGGACCGGCTCAGGTCGGACCTCGCCACTTTCACCCAGATCGCCGGTGGCATCCGCGTCTGCCATGCGTCATCGACCAAGGCCAGCGAATCAAGGGAACCCTGCCCGGAAAGGGCCAATTCGTGGTAGCGCAGGCCCGCCCGCCTCACCTTCGTGCAAGCGGATGATGCGCCTCCACCAATTTCTGCAACCGCTCCGCCAGCACATGCGTATAAATCTGCGTCGTCGCGATATCCGCGTGCCCCAGCAGCAACTGCAAACTCCTTAAATCCGCCCCATGCGCCAACAGATGCGAGGCAAACGAATGCCGCAGCACATGCGGTGACACGCGCGCCGGATCCAACCCTGCCTCCAGCGCCACGATCTTCAGCATCAGCCCAAACCCCTGCCGGGTCATCGGCTGACGCCCATCGCGACCGGGAAACAGCCACCGCGTCCCCGTCTCATCCAGTGCCGCCAGCTCCCCTGCCGCCAGCTTCGCCGCCTCCGACAGCGGCACGATCCGCTCCTTCCCGCCCTTCCCCTTCACCATCAGCACCACCGCATCTCCCGACAGCGCCCGACGTGGCAATTCCAGCAGCTCCGATACCCGCAGCCCCGACGCGTATAGGATCTCCAGCGCCGCCTTCGCGACCACGCCTTGCCGCCCGGGCCGCGCCGCGGCCGCCATCAGCAGGGCATCCACCTCCTGCTCGCTCAGATATTTCGGCAACGGCCGCCCCAGTTTCGGCGCGTCCAGCATCGCGGTCGGATCGTCCGCCCGCACCGCCTCACGCAGCAGGAACCGATGGAACTGCCGCAACGCCGACAGCCGCCGTGCGGCCGTCCGCGCCGCCAGCCCGGCCCGCGAAAGCCCTGCCATATAAGCCTGCAGCACCGTCGCATTTGCCCGCGCCGGCGCTGCGCCACGTGCCGCGGCGAAACGCGCGAAATCCTCCAGATCGGCCGCGTAGGCCAGCCGCGTGTTCCGCGCCGCGCCGCGCTCGGCCACCAGCATCTCCAGGAACGCCTCGATGTGGCGGTCCATCTACTGGCTTTTGAACCCGTCGTTCGGCAGCACCTTCTCGACCGTCTGCACATGCGCCGACGGCGGGAACGCGCCCAGATAGGCCACGCTGGCCGCCACGATGATCAACCCGGCAGCAAGAACGATCAGGAACACGCGCGCCATGATGAGTGTGCGACTCCGCTGCACGAGGCCTCGCGTGGCCTCGGCGTCGCGCGTTGTGCTAGCCTCGCCCGCCATGACGCGCAACACCGAGCTTCGCGATGCCCTGCGGCTGCCCGACGCCCTCGCCGGGCGCAGCATCGTGCTCGTCGGGTTGATGGGCGCCGGCAAGACCTCGATCGGCCGCCGGCTGGCCGCACGCCTCGGGTTGCCGTTCCGCGATGCAGATGCCGAGATCGAAGCCGCCGCCGGCTGCACCATCCCGGAGCTGTTTTCACGTTATGGGGAGCAAGCGTTCCGGGATGGCGAGCGCCGGGTGATCCGCCGCCTGCTGGCCGGCGATCCGCTCGTGTTGGCCTTTGGCGGTGGCGCCTTCGTCGATCCCGACACCCGCGCCGTCGTGCGCGAGGAAGCGGTCTCGGTCTGGCTGCGCTGCACCCTGCCGATGCTGCTGCGCCGCGTCGCCGGCCGCAGCCATCGCCCGATGCTGCACGGTGGCGACCCGGCCGAGATCATGCAGCGGCTGATGAACCAGCGGTACCCGCTCTATGCCGAGGCTGACGTCATCATCGATTGCACCGACGAGCCGGCGGAGACCACCACCACGCAGGTGATGGACGGGCTGCTGGCCTATCGCGCGCCACGGCGGCTGACCGTGAACCTCACCAGCACCAACTACGATGTGATCATCGGCGATCATCTGCTGGAACGCGCCGGCGCACTGCTGGCTCCACGCCTGCCGCAGAAGCGCGCGATGATCATCACCGACGATCATGTAGCCCCGCTGCATCTGGACACGCTGCGGCGCGGCCTGGCCGAGACCGCGATCGTTTCCAGTGAGATCATCGTGCCCGCCGGTGAGGCGAGCAAAAGCCTGGCAAATTACGTCGACGTTCTGAACCGGTTGCTCGATGCGCGGGTCGAACGCCGCACCACGATCATCGCGCTGGGCGGCGGCGTGGTGGGCGATCTGGCCGGCTTCGCGGCGGCAACCGCGTTGCGCGGCCTACCCTTCGTGCAGATGCCGACCACGCTGCTGTCGCAGGTCGATAGTTCCGTCGGTGGCAAGACTGGCGTGAACACGAAGCATGGCAAGAACCTGGCCGGCGCCTTCTACCAGCCGCGCATGGTGCTGGCCGATACCACGACGCTGACGACGTTGCCGGCGCGGGAACTGCGCGCGGGCTATGCCGAGATCGCCAAGGCGGGGCTGATCGGCGATGCCGCGTTCTTTGCATGGTGCGAACGTTATGGCACCGCCGTGATCGCGGGTGACGCCGAAGTGCAGGCCGAGGCGATCCGCCGCGCCTGCGCCTTCAAGGCCGCCGTGGTCGGCGATGACGAGCGCGAGGAAAAGCCCAATGACGGCCGCGCCCTGCTGAACCTGGGCCATACCTTCGGTCACGCGCTGGAGGCGGAGTACGGCTACTCCGGTGGTCTGCTGCATGGCGAGGGGGTGGCGATCGGCCTGGGGCTGGCCTTCCGCCTCTCGGCGCGGCTCGGCCATTGCAGCGCGGCGGATGCGGAACGCGTCATCGCCCATGTCTCCGGCGTCGGCCTGCCGGCAGAACTGGCGATGCTGAACCGCCGCTTCTCGGCCGCAACACTGATCGGGCATATGCGGCACGACAAGAAAGTGCAGGACGGCGCGCTGAAATTCGTGCTGACCCGCGGCATCGGCCAGGCCTTCACCGCGACGGACGTGCCTGAAGCCGCCGTCACCGAGCTGCTGCGCGACGCCGGTTGCACGGCGTAGCGCGCCGTCGCTCTCACTGCGTTGCCTCACGCCAGCACCCGCTCCACCGCCACGCGCCGGCAATCCATTTCAAAATCCAACCCGACAATCGGCGGGCGCGCGAAATGCCAGGTCAGGCCATGCGCCATGGCGCCGCGCCGCACGACCTCGTCGGCGATGAACCCGTTCATCTCGAATACGGTATAGGCCTGCGTCGCCGTCACCACTGACCAGTCCGCGTTCAGCAGTGCCATTCGCCGTTCCATCTCACCAACCACAAAGCGTGCTTTGGCGCGCATCCCCACCGCGCTGGTATCACCTGGTGCAATGACATGGTCGCGATACGTCGTCTGCCCCTCGGTCACCTCACCCGACCCAGCCACCACAAAGGACGGCGCCGCCGCGGCATCCGGCACGGCATAACAGAACGCATGGAATCGCGGTTCCGTAGGCGGATCGATCTCCGGGCAGACATTGCTGCGCGCCACCGGATTGGCGCCCGACGCCAGCAGCCCCCATTCCCGCAACACTGTCGCATAGTCCTGGTTGAACGCGCGAAACCCATCCTCGGTGAACGGCGCGGGCGATCGCAGCTCGCACGCGCAGAGCGCGGTCAGCGGCCGACCGGCCTCACGCAGCATCGCCGCGATCCGCGCGAACCCCTCCCGCAACGAAACCAGCCGCGCGAAGCGCACCCGCTCGATGCGGTATCCCACCAGCGCCCGCACCCCGGCGGAGTACTGGAACACGCCTGGGGCGAAGGCATATCCGCCCTCGGTGAGGTCAACGGTCATCCGCCACGCTCCCCATCAGGCCACCGCCAGTCGCACATCGCGGTGCCGCAACAACCCAATCGCTCCGGTCAGCGCAATCGCCAGTCCGCACAGCAGCACCATCGCCGGCGGGCCGATCGTGCGGATCAATGCCGGCGCCAGCAGCATCCCCAGCAGCGCTCCGGCATTGGTCATCACCATATACGCCCGCATCGCCGCGGCCATGTCGGTCATCGCCAACAGCAACTGACGCAACGTGGCGATGGTGACATCGCTCATCGGCCCACCGATCGCCGCCAGACCCGCCGCCGCCATGAAGCACGGCAGCCGTGCCTCGGTCGGCAGGGGCATCGCCATCGCAATCCCGAGCAACGCGATCCCGGTTCCAGTGGTGACGCTGCCACTGAACACGCGCCGCCCCGGATGCACTGGCAGGGCAAGATTACCGACCACCAGCGTCGCCAACAGGTTGGTGCAGCCATAGGCCGAGATCACCAGCCCATAGGCGCTCAGCCCACTGCCACCCGGCCCGGTGATACCGAGCCGATCGATCGCCAGCGGCAGACCCAGAAACATCGCCGTGTACCAAGCGCCGTTGATCACGAAGGTCGAGCCCAGGACGAAGCCCAGCACTGCGTGCTCGCGCATGGCGCGAAAGCCACGCGCCACCGACGCGGCCATGCTTTCCCGATCCGCGGGCGGCGTATGCGGCATCGCCCGCAGCCGGCCAATGACCAGGATACACGCCGCCGAAACGATGAAGGTCGCCGCATCCAGTGCCAAGAAATGAACCAAAGGCAGCCAGACCGCGAGCAGCGACACCAGTCCGGGGCCCAACAGCCGGGCGATCCGGCCAGTGGTGTCCAGCAGCGCGTTGGTGGCCGGCAGCAATGTCCGGTCGGGGATCAGGCCCGGCAGGCTCGCCTGCAACGCCGGCCGAAAGAACGCCTGTCCCGCGGCGATCACCCCCACCGCCAGCACCAGCCCCCACGCCGGTGGCTTGCCCGTCGCCAGCCACACCGTCATCACCAGAAGCAGCACGCCGGCGCAGGCACCATCGGCCGCAATCATCATCGCGCGATTCGGCTGCCGATCAGCCCAAGCACCACACCCGAGCGCGGTCAGCAGCACCATCGCCGCCGACAGCGCCCCCAGATATCCGGCCGCCGGCCCGAACACCGCAACCGCGATCCAACTCACTACCACCGCATAGAGCTGGTCGCCCACGGCCGACGTGGCCAATCCCGCCCACAACAGGGCGATTGGGGTGTCACGCAGCGGACGCAGCAGGCGCATTCATGATCCTAGTTGCGAACTATTCGCAACTTATCACCTCCGCGCCACGCTGTCTCGCGTCATTTACTCCGCCGCCTGCCGCAGCGGCCACGCATCCACCGGGATCCGCGGCAGCTCAAACCGGTCGGTCGTCCGCGCGTACCAGCCGCCGCCATGCATGCGCCCGATCAGATCGAGCTTCGGCGTATCGACGTAACACCGCGCCGGATCCAGCACGAACTCGTCCTTGATATGGATCGCCTTCACGGAGCCCAGCACCACCGCGCGATCCACCCCCACTTCGACGATCACCAGCCGCTCGCATTCGAATGCCACCGGGCTTTCGGCGATGCGCGGCGGCGCCACGTGGCTCGACCGCGCCGTCGTCAGGCCTGCCTGCTGCAGCTCGTTCACATCCTTGTCGAAATCGATCGCGGTGATGTTCATCTGTTCGGCCAGCGCATTGCTCACCAGGTTCACCACGAACTGACCAGTGCGGCGGATATTGCCGCCGGTGTCCTTCACATCGCCCGGCCCCCGCCCGCCAATCCCGATCGCCACCACCGGAGGCTTCCCCGACACGGCATTGAAGAAGGAAAACGGTGCCGCATTCACGGTTCCGTCCAGGTCCTGGGTGGTGACCCAAGCGATCGGACGGGGAACAACGGTCGAAACCAACAGCTTATAGGCGTTCTCGTCCTTCAGCGTGGTCAGGTCGAACAGCATGCGTGCCTCCAGGGCGTGGCGCGGTACGGTGGGTTGTCTCGATCGCAACCTGACCCGGCGGCTGGTCGACTGTCCAGACCGAGCCGACCGTCTGTACAAACGTGTTTGGCAGGAAACGTGTTTGACAGGCGCGCCGACGCTCCGCAGATGCTCGTTATATGGTCCCAATCTCATGGATTTGGACGGATGCGAACGCCGTTAGGGCAGAACGGGTATGATCTGGTGATCCGGCGTCGTGCGAGGTCGGCCCCGACAGCAATGCGTCGTGGCACTGCCGCGCTTGGCGATGCCGGCGACCGGTCTGGCCTGCCTGTGCGTGCCACCAGCGCGCGCCATGACCATCGATGTCACCTACGGCCGCGGTGTTACATCACAGATGCAGACGGCGTTCACTGACGTGGTCAACGCGTACGATGCGGCCTTCTCGAACACCATCACGTTGCAGATCGGGTTGGTGGGCCAGAGCGCGGGTCATTCCTTGGCGGGAGCGCGACAGCAACCGCGGCGATCAGTTACTCGACCTGGTACTCGGCGATGACCGCCTCCGATTCGTCAGGCCTCAGCAATCCAACCTTCAACGCCGCCTACACGACCCTGCCCACCTCCTCGGTCCTTGGTACGAGTGGCCAGGTCACGGCGCGTGCCGCGATTCTCAGCGCACGCGGCTTCGATGTGAGCCTTGGTGGTACTCCCAATATCACGACCGAGACCGGGCTGGACGGCATCATCACGATCAACACCGGATTGCCGCTGGCGATTCCCTCGGGCGGCACACTGCGGAGCGGCAGCTACGATCTCATCTCGGTGCTGGAGCACGAGCTTGACGAGGTACTCGGCATCGGATCCGGATTGACCGATGGCACCCATCCGGCCGCTCCAGACCCCGAGGACTATTTCCGCCATAGTACGGCCGGTACGCGCAGTTTTACCCCGTCGGGAAACGCATCCTTCTCCATCGATGGTGGCACGACGAACCTCGCCACCTTCAACCAGACTGGCGTTGGCAACTGCAATGATTGGTACACGCCGACCTGCCCGATCCCAACCCGCTGCCGCGGGATGCCACAGCCTGCCCGCACCAGGAGACAGCGTTGATGGAAACCGCGGCCAAGCCCGATCCGGAGCTGATCGCGTTGGGCGCGCTGGGTTACGACCTGTCCAACACTGCCCCCTTGCTCGCCCTTGATGCATCACAGGAGAACGTACCGGAACCCCCCTCGATCGCCGTTCTGGTACCCGCGTTGATCGGGATCTTGCGCCTGCGCCGCCGTCCCGCCTGAACGCTCGCTGCCGTCACGTGCAACCGGGGTTGAGCCCGCGGCACGGCGCCTCGAACGCATCGGAAATCAAATCCGGCCGCATGTACAGTCGCTTCCTCCAGCTCGCGCGCATGCACAGTTCCTCCAGCCGCAACACCGCGTTCAGGGTCTCCGGTGGAAAGCGCCGACCAAAACACGCGACGATCACGCCCAACATCGCTTCCACCTGCTCGATCACAAGCCCGCACGCCGTCTCCAATACCGCGTTGCGCACCAGCATCATTTCGTCCACGTCATAGCCGTCGCGGATCAACTTCACGATCCAGCGGAACATGTTCATCCAGTTCGCCATATCATCGGTGGGATGGGACATGGCTCGGCGCGCAACGTCGCACCCATTCTACGCGTCGAACCGTGTTCGTTTCCTTAACCGCGACTGGCGGGTCGCATGGCGCGCCCGCCCATGCGTGCTAACAGCGGACGCATGAGCGCCTGGTGCTACGTCCTCGCCTGGACCGCCACGCTGGCGGCGCAGCTGCTGCACCTGCCCCAGGCCGGGGCGCTCGCCGGTCTCGCCATCCTCGGCTTCCTGCTCCTCGAGTTCGCCAATCAGCGCCGCTATGCCCAGGTCCTGTTCCTGGCTCTGGTCGGAACCGGCCTGATCGGCGTCGCGGCCGCCGCGCGGCCGCTGACACTGTTCCTCGCCGCCTGGCAGCGCGGCGCCACCTACGCCGCCTTCTTCCTCGCCCTCACCACCCTGCGCGATGCGGCCGAGACCAGCCCGCTGGTGCGCCGCTGCGGCCGCCACCTGGTCGCGCAACCGTCCGGCCGTCGCTACGCGGCGCTGACCGCCGGCGGCCATGTGTTCGGCATCATCCTGTCCTACGGCGCGATCGAACTGCTGGCGGCGATGGTGGCGCGCGCCAATGCCAACGACACGGCGGTGGATGAGACGGCGCGCGCGACACGCGGACGCCGCATGCTGATGGCGATCTATCGCGGCTTCTGCGTGATGAACTGCTGGAGCCCGTTGAACATCATGACCGCTGTGGTCTCCACCGCGGTGCCCGCCGCGCCGATGCACCGACTGTTGCCGATCGCCTTCGTCGTCGCCGTCGGCATGGCGGCACTTGGCTGGCTGGAGGACCGGGTCTCCGCCACCCGCCGCACCACATCGCCACCCGGCACGCGCACCAC
>Ga0210386_10000937_pt1 | contig 26532 bp, 25 predicted proteins | sample IncBWH32OmetaG_FD_160091 | JGI IMG/M metagenome (GOLD analysis project Ga0210386, IMG submission 160091) | Forest soil microbial communities from Barre Woods Harvard Forest LTER site, Petersham, Massachusetts, United States - Inc-BW-H-32-O ...
GACCCTGTTCCAGGTCATGGCCGCGTCTCTCCTCGGACGGGATACCTGGCGAGCCCTCGCCGCTCCATTGCTCTACCTCTTCTTTCTCGTGCCGTTTGGAGAGTTCGTCATCCCTCCACTGCAGAGCCTTGTCGTCCATTTCACCGGGACGAGCCTTGATCTGCTCGGCATTCCGAATTTCGTAAACGGGACCGTTATTGAGATTCCCGAGGGTGCATTCAAGGTCGAACAGGCTTGTGCTGGCCTGCGCTTCCTTACCGCAATGGCGGCGTTCGGGGTGGCTTATGTCTGCCTCATGTACACTACGCCGTTTCGGCGTGCCTTGTTCGTCGCGATATTCCTCGCGGCAGCGATCATCGGCAACTGCCTGCGCGTGCTCGGGACCATCCTGATCGCGCATTTCACGGGCGACGTTAAGCTAATCGAAGCCGATCACGTATACTGGGGGTGGGCGTTTTACGTCTTCGTCGGGCTGGTGGTGATCCTGATCGGGGCGTCGTTCCGGCAGGACCGGCATGCGCCGATTGGTATGACGCCAATTGTCCCACCCCGCGCCACGGGCGCCTCGGTGCGCGCGCTGATGCTGGTGATCTTGCTGGCTGCGGCACCGCGAGTCGCTGCCGGATACCTGAACTGGCCCGGCGCCAGCGCAACCGGCGTGGCTCGGATCGAAATGCCAGTGTTGCCGGGATGCAATGCAGCATCGCCGTCGGTTGCTGCGGCCGCCTCTTTGGCTGCGGACGGTTTCGACCAGGAGGGCAGCGGATCGGCCGCTTACCGCTGCGGCAGCGATCTCTTTTTGCTCTCGCTGTACCGCTATCCCCCGCGGGTCGGCATGCGTCCGCTTCTTCGGTCGTTGCAGGCGGCAGAGACGCCGTTTAGCTCGGATGAGATTCGCTCGCAGCCCAGAGCTTTCCGCGCCAGCGAGGGGCCCCTGTGGCGCGTAACGGATGCCGCTGCCCCTGACGGGCGTTATGTCACGGTCGCAACTGCGCTCTGGCTCAACGGTCGGCCGGGCGGAGCGGGGATTGCGTCCCGCATCGACCAGGCCCTGAACACGCTGCGGCGTGCACCCGTCTCACCCATTCTGGCCGTAGTCACCCACGTCGCAGAAGGTGCACCGGATGACCGGCGCGGCATCGACGGCATCCTCGCCAAAGCCGGGCCCATATCAGAATTCGTTAGCAAACGGCTCGGTAAGTCTAAAACCCGTTGATCGCCAGCTGCAGATTGGGCGCTTTTTTGCAAGCTGATCAGGCATCAGCCAAACGAGGAGGAACCCAACAAGGCGGTCCGATCATCAGGCTCATGCTGAGCAACGAGTACCTGCATTATGTAGGCGACCTATGGTTTAATACGGATCACCAGATATTTACGGATCTTGGGGTTTGTCGATCGAGGCGCTCGGCATGGTAGAGGGTCAGCCGGAAGTCAAACCCGGTGCCCAATCCCGTCCGATGCAGTTGTCGGATCAAGCCGCGTCCTCCTCGCTCGCAGAGAACCGGGCTGCAGGGAAGATCCCGGTCGACGCCATCGATATCTTCCCGCTTTTGATGGGCAGGCGGATCGATATCCTCAAGATGGACATCGAGGGCGGCGAATATGAAATCCTCGCTGACGATCGTTTCGAAAAGCTCGACGTCGGGGCGATAGTTATGGAGTGGCACGCGCGTGGCAACGATCTAGACGATAAGGAGTGGTGCCGCAGACGGCTTTGCGGCTTGGGGTATGCTACCGAGGAAATCTTTACCACTGCTAGCCACGGTATGCTCTGGGCGCGGTGTTGATCACAGACCGCCATCCCGCGCGGCTCGAGCCCCGCCAAAGAAGCTCGCAAACAAAGAATGAGTGAGCTTATCGGCATTGTTGGAGGTGATCGCGTGCAAAAATGGGAGAATAATTTCTCCGGGCGCGCAATCATTCTCCGGCGGTGGCGGGCTCGCTTTCCAGGGTTTCGGCGATGCGCTTTTGCTTGGCCCAGGTGAAGGCCCAAAAGCCGCAGGAAACGACAGCGCCGACGGCGAGCGGCAGCCGCAACCCGAAGCGTTCGCTGAGCGAGCCCATCAGCACCGCGCCCAATGCCGGCCCGGCGCGAAAGATCATGCCGTAAAGCGCCATGATGCGCCCGCGCATGCCGATTTCGACCGCCGCCTGGATCAGGGTCTGGGCGCCGATCCCGGTAATCGTCATCGCACAGCCGGCGATAAAGACGCAGGGCAACGCTAGATAGAAGTGGTCGCTCGCGGTGAAGGCAAGGATCGCCAGCGAGATCACCAGGGTGTGGCCGAGCACGACCCCGGTCAGGCCTGCCACGCCCGGCCGCAGCAACAGCCAGGCGCCGCCGCAAATCGCTCCCAGCCCGACCGTCGAGGTCAGCATCGACAGCCCTTCCGGCCCGCGCCCGAAGACGCGGTCGGCAAAACCCGGGAACAGCTCGACAAAGCCGCGCGTGCCGATCGTCGTGACCGTGAACAGCAGCAGCATCGGCGCGATGCCGGGATGGCGGCTGGCATAGGAATAGGCCTCGGCCGAGGCGCGCAAGACGCTCTGCGCGGCCGCCACCGGCAACGCCGGCAGCCCGCGCAGATTGGTCATCGCCACGAGAAAGACGAGATAAGTCGCGGCGTTGACGGCAAAGGAAGCGCCGACGCTGATCTTGGCGATGACGACCCCGGCCACCGCCGGGCCGACAAAGCGCGCCGAATTGAAGATGATCGCGTTGATCGCCAACGCCGAGGCGAGCGACCGGCGGTCGACGAGGGTCGGGATCAGCGCCAGCCGCGACGGCTGGGCCATCGCGTTGAACACGCCAAGCAGAAAGGTCAGCGCGAACAACAGCCAGATCGAGATCGCCCCGGTGTAGACGAGGACGGCGAGCAGCACCGCCTCGATGCTGCCGGCGATCTGCGTTACCCGGATGATGCCGACGCGGTCGCGGCGGTCGGCGAGAGCCCCGGCGAGCGGGCTCAGAAACACCACCGGGAAAAACTCGGCCATCGACATAACGCCGAGCCAGGTTCCCGAATGGGTCAGCGTCCAGGCGAGCCAGCCGACCGACACGCGCTGCATCCAAATGCCGATCAACGACACCGCGTTGCCGCTTGCATAGATGCGGTAGTTGCGATGGGCAAAGGCGAGCGTGGCGTTGCCGACGCCGCCCGGAAACAGACGGCCGAAATCGAGGGTCAAGAGTCTCTGCAATCCAAAACAGCGAAGAGGGCAGCGCCGATCGTAACCCGTTGCCCAATTCCGCAGCAACCGCGCGCCGTGCTATGGAAAGCCGGTGCGGTGGGAATGAGGGGGAATGTCGCTCCATTTGCGAAGGGCCCGGAGGGGCGTGCTGAGCTGTATGCTCCTCGTGTCGATTTGGCTGCCGCGCGCGCACGCGGCAGTCGCCGCCGACCCGGCGAGCCCGGCCGTGCCGGTGAAATCGCTGAGCGGGGTGCAGACGATGCCGCCGCCCTCGGCCGAGGCCGACGCCGAGACCTATGCGCGCTGCATGAACCTCGCGCGCCAGGATCCTCATGCGGCGCAGAGCCTCGCCGCAGCCTGGCATCAGCGCGGCGGGGCGCATCCGGCCGACCATTGCGCCGCCGTGGCATTGATCGCGCTCGGCGAATACAAGGAGGGGGCGACCCGGCTGCACGCCTTGGCGCAGGCGATGACCAAGGCGCCGGCGAGCCTGCGCGCCGACGTTCTCGACCAGGAGGGGCAGGCCTGGCTGCTCGCCGGCGACCCGGTGCGCGCCTACACCGTATCGAATGCCGCCGTCGCCTTTGCGCCCGGCGACCCGGAACTGCTGATCGACCGGGCCGAGGCGGCCGCCGCCGCCGGCTATTTGGACCGCGCCGTCGGCGATCTCGACGGGGTGCTCAAGGGCGACCCGAACCGCGTCGACGCGCTGGTCTACCGCGCCTCGGCCTATCGCGCGCTCGACCGGCTCGACCCGGCCCGCGCCGACATCGACAAGGCGCTGGCCGAGGCGCCGCGGTCGGCGCCGGCCTTGCTCGAGCGCGGCAACATCCGCCGCCTCGAAGGCGATCGCGACGGCGCGCGCCGCGATTGGGAGGAGGTCGGGCGTCTCGCCCCAGGGAGCCCGGAAGACATGGCCGCGCGGGCCAATCTCGAGCATCTGGCGGAAGCTCCGGGTGCGGTGCCGCCGGCGAAGTCAATGGGCCCGGCGCCCTCGCCGTGAGTGCCGGCAATGTTCGGGGGCCGCGCCGGCGACAGGTGCTCGCCGGCGGGTTGGCGGCACTCGGCGCCGGCATCGGGGCATCCAGGGCCGGGATCGCGCAGGCCGCGGAAACCGGCGCGCTGAAGCGCCTGGCGGCGGCGAAGGGGCTGATCTACGGCACGACGATTTCAGCGAAGCAGATCACCCACGATCCAGCGTTTGTCGCGCTGGTGGAACATCAGGCCGGCCTCGTCGTGCCCGAGAACGACATGAAATGGCAGGACATCAACCGCGGTAAGCCGGGCGACGACGACTACAGCCGCGCCGACACCGTCGCCGGGTTTGCGGTCGAGAGCGGCATGGCGCTGCGCGGCCACAATTTGCTGTGGTATTTCCGCACGCCGCCCTGGTTTTTCAAGTTGCCGAGCCGCGCGGCGAAAGAGCGGGCGGTCGTCGACCATATCAAGACGCTCGCCGGCCGCTATCGCGGCATCGTCCACAGCTGGGACGTCGTCAACGAACCGATCGAACCCAAGGACGGACGCGCCGACGGGCTGCGCAAGGCGGTGTTTCTCGACGCGCTCGGGCCCGGCTATCTCGATCTCGCCTATCGCCTGACGCGCGAAACCGACCCCAAGGCCCGCCTCGTCGTCAACGAATACAATGTCGAGCTCAACGCCCCCGAGCACGAGGCCCGGCGCATCGTCCTCATCGATCTGTTGCGTCATATGCAGAAGGCCGGGACGCCGGTCGATGCGGTCGGCATCCAGGCGCATCTGACCGCGGTCGGCGGGCCCCCTTTTTCAGCCGAGCGGCTGCGGCGGTTTCTCGCCGACATCGCCGCACTCGGGTTGACGATCGAGATCACCGAGCTCGACGTGACCGACGAGAAGGCACCGGCCGACATCGCGGTGCGCGACCAGCTGATCGCCGACACCTATCGCCGCTTTCTCGATGCTGCCCTCGACGAGAAGGCGGTCAAGATGGTCGTGACCTGGGGGCTCTGCGACCGGCACAGCTGGATCGTGCGCCACGAGACCAACCAGGCGAAATGGCGCAAGGACGGGCTGCCGTCGCGGCCGTTGCCGTTTGACGCCGACCTGCGCCCCAAACCCGCCTTCGCCGCGATCGCGGACGCCTTTACCCACGCTCCCTCGCGCACCCCGGGCTGACGGCCGGGGAGCGATCGTCAGAAGGTGGCGCGGAGGCCGACGGTGACGGCGACCGGCGCCGCCAGGCTGTAGCTGCGCGGATTGGCGGCGCCCGGCGCCTGCACGATCGGGATCGCGGCCGTCGGCGAAAACGTCCCGTAAGTGTAATAGGTGACGTCAAAGGCGTTTTCGAGCAGCGCGAACAGCTGCAGATGTTTTGTGACCTGATAGCTCGTATGCAGGTCGAGCACAAAATAGGGCGGCGTTGGCGGCGTCAGATTGGCCTCGTCGCCAAACAGATATTGCCCGGCGGCGTAGATCCCGGTGCCGCCGACCGTCCAGGCGCCGGTCAGCTTGTAATCGACCCCGAGCTTTAGTTGATTGGTCGGGATGCCGGGCAGCCGGTCGCCCGGCTGGATTTGAATATTGCCGTCGGTATTGGCGGCGGGGTTGTTTTCGCTCGACTCGGTAAACCCGGTCCGGAACTGCGCATCGGTGTATGAATAGCCGATCCAGGCGACGAGGCGCGCTGTCTTTAATTGGATATTAAGATCGACGCCCTGCCGCAGGGTCGAGCCGACATTCTGAAAGAAGGCGCGGCCTTCGATCGGGCTATTGACGAACAGGATGTCGTTGTCGAGCGTTGTATGAAAAAAGGCGAGGTCGGACTTCAGTGTCGCGCCCCCGAATGGCTGAAACCGGCCGCGCAAACCGGCTTCGACGGTGTGCCCCACGACCTGCTGCAAACTGGGGTCGCCGACAAAAAAATTGGCGAGGCTGCACGGGCTCGCGGCGCTGGCGCAGGTCAGCTCGGCCGGGGTCGGCGCCCGGTTCGACACCGCATAGCTGGCGTAGGCGTTGATTTCGGGCAGGAATTTCCAGGTCAAGCCGGCCGACGGGTTAAAGTGGCCATAGGTGTGATCGCCGCTGAGCGCGGGCCCAAGCTGGTCGCTGAGATCGATCTCGGCGAGGTTGTAGCGCCCGGCGAGATTGGCCGTCAGCACCGGCGCGATGTCGAACGTGTCGGTGAAAAACGCGCCGTAATAGCCGTTGGAAATGCCGACCCGCACCGGGGCGATCGACCCGTCCGCCTGGTCGATCGTGACGCCGGGGCCGAAGAAGACCCGATTTTCGGGCGTCAAACCGCCGATCTCGGTACTGGCCCCAAACAGGGTCTGCCCGCCATCAAAGCTGACGCCGGCGATGAATTGGTTTTGATGCCCGAGGAGCGGCGCGCGATTGGTCGCCTGCAGCGCCGCCCCGTAGCCGTTGGTGTTGGTCGATTGCCGGTCGAGATCGGAATAGGGGCCGCCACTCAAAAAATCGGGGATCGGGTTGCCGTCGCGGTTGGTGGCGAAGACGCCCGGGCTCTCGCACAGAAAGCCGGAGCCGTCGTCGCACGGCGTCACGTCGGGAACATTGCCGTTGACGACCTTTTGCAGCAGGTAGTCGTAATACAGTGTTGCTTGCAGCGATATATTGTCGGAAATCTCGTAATTGGCGTTGAGGTTGACCTGGGTATAGTTGTTGGCGATCAAATTGGGCCCGGTAAACTGGGCGGCGGGATCGACCGCCAGCAGTTCGACCGGGGCGGTTCCGGGGCCGTTGAGCCTTGTGTCGGCGTTGGTCACGTTGATGTGGACTTCGCCGTGTTCGCCGCGCCAGCCGAGATCGCCGTAAAAATTGGCGAGGTCGGAGGATTGCAGATCGCGCCAGCCGCCCTCGTGCAAGCCGCTCGCCGCGACATAGGCGGCGAAATTGCCGATCTGCATGCCGGATTGCAGCTCGCCCTGGTAGTGGTCGAACGAGCCGCCGAGCGCGTCGACCTCGGCGCCGTGATAGGTGAAGCCGTTCTTCATCTGCACCGCGAGCGCCCCGCCGAGCGCGTTGAGGCCAAAGACCGGGTTTGACCCGACCAGATCCATCCGGTCGATCGCGAGGTCCGGGATCAGGTCCCAGTTGACGGTGTCGCCAAACGGCTGGTTGAAGCGCGCGCCGTTGACGTAGACCGCGAGGCCTTGCGGGTTGCCCTGCAGCGGTGAGGCCTGGAAACCGTGATAGAAGAGGTTTGGCTGAAACGGGTTGCCGGCGGCGGCGTCGAGGGTGACGCCGGGGACCTGCTGGTTCAGCGCGCGCAGCGCGTCGGCATTGCCGTCGCGGGCGATGTCCTGCGAGGTCAGCACCTGGGTCTGAGCGGGCACCTTGCTTTGGTCGACCCCCGAGCCGAGCAGCGGGGTCGCGGCAATCACCTCGACCGTCGGCAGGGTAATCGACTGGTCCGGTGCTACGGCCGGGCTCACCGCGGATTGCTGCGCCGCCGCAGGACGCGACAACAGGACCAGCAGCGCAGCGGCAACCGCCAAAATGCGCCTCGGCTCGACCATTCTGCCTCGTTGGATCGCCGCCCCGCGCCAATAAGCCAGAAAACCGGCGCGAGCGCTTCATCGATCCGTCTCCGAAATTTCGTCGATCGCCGGCTCGCCCGTCGGCGCATCAGCGGGAGGATCAGCGCATAATCGGTTCGTCCCCCACGCCGCGCATGCCCGGTATTGCAAGCCCCCGCTTGGCGACCGCCGCTCGCCCTGCGATCCGCCGGCCAAGCGCAAAAGCGGAGGGAATGGCCTCGATGTCGGATGCGCCGCCTGATCGAGAAGAGACCAGCTTCGCCTTCACCGAGGAAGACTACACGCGGCGCTATTCGCCCGAAAAAAGCCCCCGCCGCGCCGAGGCCCCCTAACGCCGCCCCACCAGCCGCCGGCCGCACCCGCCTGCATGGCGGCGGCAATTCCTTTATCGGCGCCCACCGCCGCCGTCTCGCCGCATCGTCCACGAGCTGATCGTCGGGCAACTCTTGCCACTACCGGCGCCGGGGCCGCGCCGGCGAGGCCGGTCTTGCGCCGCGCATAGCACCCGCGCGGCGGCGAAAGCCGGCTGGTAAATCCTGCACAGGACTCGTAGCCTGACGACATGTACACCGGCATCGTCACCGATCTCGGACGGGTGCGGCGGATCAAGAAGGGCGCGCTCGCCGAACTGACGATCGCCACCCGCTTCGACACCGCGGCGATCGCGATCGGCGCCTCGATTGCGTGTTCGGGCGCGTGCTTGACGGTGACCGCGGTCGAGGACGGCGCCTTCACCGCGCAGGCCTCGGCCGAGACCCTGGCCCGCACGACGATCGGCGGCTGGGTCGCCGGAACCCCGGTCAATCTCGAACAATCGCTGCGCCTCGGCGACGAATTGGGCGGCCATCTCGTCTCCGGCCATGTCGACGGGCTGGCTCGGGTCGTCGAGCGGCGACCCGAAGCCGAATCGGTGCGCTTCAGCTTCGAGGCGCCCGACGCGCTGATGCCGTTTATCGCCCCCAAAGGCTCGGTGAGCCTCGACGGGGTTAGCCTGACCGTCAACGAGGTGTCGGGGAACCGCTTTGCCGTCAACATCATCCCGCACACGCTCGCCTGTACCAATCTCGGCGAAGCGCAGCCCGGGCAACAGGTGAACCTCGAAATCGACATGATCGCCCGCTATGTCGCGCGGCTCTTGGCCGCCGCGGCGCCGATACCCCCATCCGGGGCGACCTCATGACCCCATCGGCGCATATCCTTGTCGTCGAGGCGCCCTATTACGCCCATATCGCCGATTTGCTGCGACGCGGCGCGGAACGCGCCTTGGCCGCCGCCGGCGCCACCCACGAGAGCATCGAGGTGCCGGGCTCGTTTGAGATCCCCGCCGCGATCGGGCTTGCGGCACGGGCGAGCGATAGGTTCGACGGCTATGTGGCCCTCGGCTGCGTGATCCGCGGCGAGACGACGCATTACGACCATATCTGCGCCGAGAGCGCGCGCGGGTTGCAAGACCTCGCGGTGCGCGACGGGTTGGCGATCGGCTATGGCATCCTGACCTGCGAGAACGAAGCCCAGGCGTTGGCCCGCGCCGCACCCGAAGGCCGCGACCATGCCGGTGCGGCGGTGCGCGCCTGCCTCGCGATTATCGAACTGAGGCGGCGCTTTACCCAGACCGGCGGATGACCACCGCCGACGACCACACGACGCGCGACGGCCGGCCGCGGCTCGGCGGGCGGCGGCGCACTGTGGCGCGGCTAGCCGCGGTGCAGGCGCTCTACCAGCGCGAATTGAACCCGGCGCTGGACGCCGAGGCGGTGGTGCGCGAATTCGCCCGCTACCGGCTCGGCCAGGACATCGAGGGCGACCAATTGGCCGAAGCCGACCCGGCGTTTTTCGCCGATATCGTGCGCGGGGTGGCGGCCGATCAGGACCGCCTCGACGCCGACATTTCGGCGGCCTTGGTCGAAGACTGGCCGTTGGCGCGGCTCGACTCGGTGCTGCGCGCGATCCTGCGCGCCGGCGCCTGGGAATTGGTGCACCGTGCCGACGTCCCGGCGCGGGTGTCGATCAGCGAATACACCTCGATCGCCCACGCTTTTTTTACCGGCAAGGAGCCGGCGCTCGCCAATGGCGTGCTCGACCGGTTGGGCCGCAGCCTGCGCCCGGCGGATATGTGAGGGCGATGGTGAAGAACCCCGCCCCGGCAGAAGCGGCGCCGGGCGAATTCGAGCGCATCCGGCGCTATTTCGCGCCCCTGGCAGGGCCGGGCGGCCTCGGCCTCACCGACGACGCCGCCCTCGTCGATTGCCGCGCGGAGCATCGCCTGGTCGTAACCGCCGACGCGATCGTTGCCGGCGTGCATTTCCTGCCCGACGACCCGCCGGATCTCGTCGCCAAAAAGCTGTTGCGGGTCAATCTGTCGGATTTGGCGGCTATGGGCGCGCGGCCCCTTTATTACCTGCTGACGACGGCGCTGCCGCCGGCGCTCGGGGCGGACTGGGTCGCGGCCTTTGCGCGCGGGCTCGGCGAGGACCAGCGGCTCTACGGGGTCGAGCTGCTCGGCGGCGATTCGGTCTCGACACCTGGTCCGGCTTCGCTGTCGCTGACCGCGATCGGCGAGGTCGCGGCCGGCGCTGAGATCCGCCGCAGCGGCGCGCGCCCCGGCGACGACCTCTGGGTTTCGGGGACGATCGGCGACGCCCATCTCGGGCTCGGCATATTACGCGGCGGCTATGCGCAGCTCGCGGCCGAGCATCGCGCGGCGTTGATCCGGCGGTTTCAGCTGCCCGAGCCGCGCGTGACCCTGGGGCCGGCATTGGCGGGCGTCGCGCATGCGATGATCGACGTCTCCGACGGGCTGCTCGCCGATCTCGGGCATATCTGCGAGACCTCGCATGTGGCCGCTGTCGTCGAGCTCGGGGCATTGCCGCTGTCGGGCGCGGCGCGCGCGGCGGTGGCGCTGGAGCCGGCCGGCGCATCGCGACTGGCGACCGGCGGCGACGATTACGAGCTGCTGTTCACGATAGCCCCCGAGGCGGCGGACATTGTCCGCGGCCTTAGCGCCGGGGTCGGCGTTGCGGTGACGCGCATCGGCCGGATCGAGGGCGGCGACGGCGTGCGCCTGACCGACTTGGCCGGTCGCGACATCGCGGTGGAGAGAGCCGGCTACCGCCATTTCTGAGCGTCTGCGAGGCTGCCTCTTACCCGCGGCCATTTTTTCGCAACTGCGGCGGCGAAGCGGCGACATGGTGTCGTCGCCGGGGCGGTTGCCCAAAGAATGCGCTTCTGCCATGTTCCCGCCGCTCCGGCCTGCCCCGATCGGCGGCGGAGGGTTCCCCATGTTCGCTGGTCGTGAGCTCTCGCATGCTTAACGCGTATTATCTCGTCGTCATCGCCTGCGGCGTCTTGGCGCTGCTTTATGGCCTGGTCACCAGCCGGCAGGTGCTGAGCGCCAACGCCGGCTCCGCTCGGATGCAGGAGATCTCGGGCGCGGTGCAGGTCGGCGCGCGCGCCTACCTCAACCGGCAATACCGCGCCGTCGCGATCGTCGGCATCGTGATCCTGATTATCCTCGGCGTGTTGCTCGGCCTGCGCGTGGCGATCGGCTATTTGATCGGCGCGGTATTGTCGGCGAGTGCCGGCTATATCGGCATGAACGTCTCGGTGCGGGCCAATGTGCGCACCGCGCAGGCGGCTCGCGGCGGGCTCAAATCCGGGCTCGAGATCGCCTTCAAGGCGGGGGCGGTAACCGGGCTATTGGTGGTCGGGCTCGGCCTTCTCGGCGTCTCGATCTACTACTTCATCCTGCGCGCGACGGTCGGCGGCGACGATCTGCGCCCGGTGCTGGAAGCGATGGTGGGCTTGAGTTTTGGCGCGTCGCTGATCTCGATTTTCGCGCGCCTCGGCGGCGGCATCTTTACCAAGGGCGCGGATGTCGGGGCCGACCTCGTCGGCAAGGTCGAAGCCGGCATCCCCGAGGACGACCCGCGCAACCCGGCGGTCATCGCCGACAATGTCGGCGACAATGTCGGCGATTGCGCCGGCATGGCGGCGGATTTGTTCGAAACCTATGTCGTGACGATCGTCGCGACGATGCTGCTCGCCGCGATCTTTTTCGCGCCGCCGATGCGCGACAAGATGCTGCTGCTGCCGCTGGTGATCGGCGCCGCCTGCATCGTAACTTCGGTCATCGGCACGTTCTTTGTCCGGCTCGGCCCCGACAACGGCATCATGAAGGCGCTCTATAAAGGGTTGATCGCAACCGGCATTCTGTCGATCGGAGCGATCGCGCTGGTGATCGACTGGCTGTTCGGATTTTCTCAGCCATTGCAGATGACCACCGGCGCCGCCGTCAGCGGGCTGGGCTTGTGGCTGTGCGCGATCGTCGGACTGTTGGTCACCGGCTTTATCGTCTGGATCACCGAATATTACACGGCAACCGAATACCGCCCGGTGCGCAGTATCGCCCAAAGCTCGACGACCGGGCACGGCACCAATGTGATCCAGGGCCTGGCGGTATCGATGGAGGCGACGGCATTGCCGGTCGTGGTGATCTGTGTCGGCATCATCGCCTCGTTCCTGATCGGCGGGCTGTTCGGGATCGGCGTCGCGGCGACGACGATGCTGGCCTTGGCCGGCATGATCATCGCGCTCGACGCCTACGGCCCGGTCACCGACAACGCCGGCGGCATCGCCGAGATGGCCGATCTGCCGCGCGAGGTCAGGCGCACGACCGACGCGCTCGACGCGGTCGGCAACACGACAAAGGCGGTGACCAAGGGCTATGCGATTGGCTCGGCCGGGCTTGCCTCGCTGGTCTTGTTCGCAGCCTACACCGAGGATCTCAAGCACTACTTCCCCAACCTCAACGTCCATTTCGCACTGCAGGACCCCTATGTCGTGATCGGGCTGTTTATCGGCGGCCTGCTGCCCTACTTGTTCGGCTCGATGGGCATGACCGCGGTCGGGCGCGCTGCTGGGTCGGTCGTGGTCGAAGTCCGCCGCCAGTTCCGTGAGATCCCCGGCATCATGGAGGGCCGGGCCAAGCCCGATTACGGCCTCGCCGTCGACATGCTGACCCGCGCCGCGATCCGCGAAATGATCGTCCCGTCATTGCTGCCGGTGTTGGCGCCGATCGTGCTGTATATCGTCATTGCCGTGATCGCCGGCCGGGCGGCGGCGTTCAGCGCGCTCGGCGCGATGCTGCTCGGCACGATCGTGACCGGGATCTTTGTCGCGATCTCGATGACCTCGGGCGGCGGCGCCTGGGACAACGCCAAGAAATACATCGAGGAGGGCCATCACGGCGGCAAGGGCTCGGAGCCGCACAAGGCGGCGGTGACCGGCGACACCGTCGGCGACCCCTACAAGGACACCGCCGGACCGGCGGTCAACCCGATGATCAAGATCACCAATATCGTGGCGCTGCTGCTCCTCGCCGTGCTCGCGAAATGGGCGATCTGAGCGCGGCGGCCGCTGGCTGACAGCGGGGGTTATTCGTCGCTGTACGGGTTCGGCCCTGGGGGTTTGCTTTCGCCGCCGCTCGCGGCCGCCCCTCCGCCCCCGCCGCCGCCGTTGAATTTGCCGAGATTGCCGATCAGCTGCTCGAGAAAGGTCAGCTCGCGACCGGGGGCCGGGGTGACGCGGGCGACGGGCACCACCTCCTTGCCATCCACCAATGTCTTGTGGCCGACCGCCTTGACAATCCCGTCATCGTTGAAATCGACGATATAGACTTGCTGGTCGAGCACCTTGGGATCAAAAAATGAGAATTGTTTCGTGCGCAGGCTAACGTAATACCAATCCTTGTCGTTAAAAACGCTGATGCTGGATGGTGTTCCGAGGATTTTTACGACTTGGTCCTTGGTGGTTTTACCGGGATGAATTTGCGCCAACTCATCTGGCGGAGGGAGATTGCCCCGCTGTTCTACCGTGGTAGAGCAGCCGGCAAGCATCGCGGCGGCAATCGCCACAAGCAGAGAGGAAGTTCGCAGGACAGTCATGGCTCGGCAACGAGATCGGGGATGCGCGGCGGAGCTTCTGTTGAAACCGGCCGGGTCCGCGCCCAATTGGAACCGGTAGATTCAGCGAAGCAGCATCGACTGTCAACGTTGCCGATGGCTGGGGCGAGCCGAGATCAGTGCTGATTTACTTTTCCCGACGCAAATCGGTTCGCGAGGCAGCACTACTCGCCTATCGGCGGGTCGTCGAGCAGGCCCGGCAGCCGAGCTTCTTTACCCGGTTTGGCGTTCCGGACACGGTTGACGGCCGGTTCGAGCTGATTTGCCTGCACGCGTTCCTCTATCTGCATCGATTGAAATCCGAGCAGCCGCAATCCGCTGCGGTGCCCCAGGCCTTTTTTGATGCGATGTTCATCGACATGGACCGGGGATTGCGTGAGATGGGAACCGGCGATTTGAGCGTCGGTCGGCATGTGAAGCGGATGGCGCAGGGCTTTTACGGCCGCATTCGCGCCTACCAGGACGGGCTCGAGCGCAGCGACGGGGCGTTGGGCGCGGCATTGGCGCGCAACGTTTTCGGAACGGTCGGCGAATCGGCGCCGACGATCGAGCCGCTGGTCGATTACGTGCGCCGTGCCGCGAGGCTGCTGGCGCAGCAATCGGCGGCCGAACTTTTGGCAGGCGACCCAGGGTTCCCGCTTCCCGACCGCGACGAAGCGAATGCCCGGCCGGCGGTACTCGCCCGGTCGCGATGAGCGAGCCCGCCCCCGAATTCTCGCGGCCGGTTAGCCTCGCGCGGCTCGGTTGGGAGCCGTTCCACCAGCAGATCGAGGCGACGGCGGAGGAGCGCGAGCGCCTCGCCCGGCGGTTCGACCTCGTGGCTCTGGATCGTCTGACCGCGGTCGTAACGCTCCACCGGCAGAATGGCGGGCTGATCCGGCTGGAGGCGGCTTTCGCGGCCGAGTTCACTCAGGACTGCGTCGTCACGCTCGAACCCGTTGCGGGAAAGCTCGACGAGGAGTTTGCGCTGGTCTACGGCCCCGCCGACAACGAAGAGGGCGAAATCGACATCGATGCCGAAGCGCCGGTATTCGAGCCGCTACCCCTGGACGCAATCGACATCGGCGAAGCGGTGGCGCAGGAGTTGTCGCTGGCGCTGCCCGAGTTTCCGCGCGACCCGGACGCGATAATTGATCCCGCGACGACCACGGAAACCGAAGCTGGCCCCTTTGCCGCTCTGGCGAAACTCCCCCGGCCAGGACAAAACTGACCCTCCGATCACGGCGAGAGCGCCATGCCGGTTGCCGCCAGCGGTGTTTTTGGCTAAGTACCGGAGGCCCTCTGCGATCCCAAACGAGTAGCCCATGGCCGTTCCAAAAAAGAAAACCTCGCCGTCGCGCCGCAACATGCGGCGCTCGCATCATGCCTTGAAACCGGCGTCGTATGCCGAATGCCCAAATTGCGGCGAGCTCAAGCGCCCGCACCATTTGTGCGATGCCTGCGGCTATTACGACGGCCGCGAAGTGGTCACCCAGCGGTCGGAGACGGCCTGAGGGTTTGGCGCCGGCGGGAGGCGGCGCGGCGGTGAGCGAAGAGATCACGATCGCCCTCGACGCGATGGGCGGCGCACGCGCGCCGGATATGGTGTTGCGCGGCGCCGACATGGCGCTGCAGCGGCATCCCGGGCTGCGCTTTTTGGTGTTTGGCGACGAAACCGGCATCCGGCCGTTGCTCGCCAAGCTGCCGCGGCTGGGCGCGGTTGTCGATCTGCATCATACCGGCGAGATGGTGATGGACGACGACAAGCCGTCGGTGGCATTGCGCGCGGGGCGCCAGTCGAGCATGCGGCTGGCGATCGACGCGGTCGCCGAGGGTGTTGCCGACGGCGTCGTCTCGGCCGGCAACACCGGCGCCCTGATGGCGATGGCCAAGGTCGTGCTGAAGACCTTGCCGGGGATCGACCGGCCGGCGATCGCCTCGTTTTTTCCGACCCGCCGCGGCGAGAGCGTGATGCTCGACCTCGGCGCCAATGTCGAATGCGACGCCGACAATCTCGTTCAATTCGCGCTCTTGGGCGACGCCTTTGCCCGCACCGTGCTGGGGCTGGTCGAACCGGTCGTCGGGCTGCTCAATGTCGGCTCGGAGGATCAGAAGGGCAACGACGCGGTGCGCGCCGCCAGCCTGCGCCTGCGCAGCCCGCTGAGCCCTCTCCGCTTTTTCGGGTTTATCGAGGGCGACGACATCGCCGCCGGCACTGTCGACGTCGTCGTCACCGACGGGTTTACCGGCAATATCGCGGTCAAGACCGCCGAAGGGACCGCGAAACTATTCAGCGAATTCCTCGCCGAGGCGTTTCGCCATTCGTTGCCGGCGCGGATCGGATACGTCTTCGCCCGCAACACATTGCGGAAATTGCGCATGCGCATCGACCCGCGTCGGTATAACGGAGCGGTTTTTCTCGGCTTGCGCGGGATCGCGGTCAAGAGCCACGGCTCAACCGACGCTCTCGGCTTTGCCCACGCGATCGGTGTGGCCGTCGACATGAAGGCCAACGGTTTTCTTGACAGGACCCGGGTCGATCTCGCGCGCCTCAACGAGGCGACGGCCGCGCCCCAGCCGGCGGTGCTGTAAGCGCGACGATGGCGCTGCGCTCCCAGATCATCGGCTGCGGCGCCTACCTGCCCGAACGGATCGTCACCAACAACGATCTCGCCGCCCGGCTCGATACCTCCGACGAATGGATCCGCCAGCGCACCGGGATTGCCGAGCGCCGGGTGGCGGCGGATGGCGAGCTGACCTCGGACCTGGCTGTCCGCGCGGCGCAGCGCGCTCTCAGCGATGCCGGGCTGAGCGGCAGCGATCTCGATCTGATCGTGCTCGCCACGGCCACCCCGGACAATACCTTCCCGGCGACCGCGACCAAGGTCCAGGCGCGGCTCGGCATGCATCGGGGTGCCGCCTTTGACGTGCAGGCGGTCTGTGCCGGGTTCATCTTTGCCCTGGCGGCGGCGGACAATGCGCTGCGCCTTGGACAGGCGGGCACGGCACTGGTGATCGGCGCCGAAACTTTCTCGCGCATCCTCGACTGGGAGGATCGCGGAACCTGCGTCCTCTTCGGCGACGGCGCCGGCGCGCTCGCGCTGCAGGCGGTGGCCGATCCGGGACCGCGCGGCCGCGGCGTGCTGTCGACCCATCTGCACTCGGACGGGCGGCAATACGGCATCCTCTACGTCGATGGCGGCCCCTCTTCGAGCGGGCACACCGGATATCTGCGGATGGAAGGGCGGGAGGTCTTCCGGCAGGCGGTGCAGCATCTGAGCGAGGCGGTGGACGAAGCGCTCGCCGCCAACGCGCTCACTGCCGCGGCCATCGATTGGCTCGTCCCGCATCAGGCGAACAGCCGGATTATCGACGGCGTGGCGAAAAAGCTCGGTCTGTCTTCCGACAGGATCGTCTCGACGATCGACCGCCATGCCAACACCTCGGCCGCGTCGATTCCGCTGGCGTTGGCGACCGCAGTCGGCGACGGCCGCATCCGGCCCGGGCATCTCGTGCTGATCGAAGCGCTCGGCGGCGGCCTCAGCTGGGGGGCGAGCCTGTTGCGCTGGTAGCGTCCCATGGCGGACCCGGCCAAGCCTGGCACGAGGCCGGCAACACTTTGGAATTTGACGGGATTTTCGCGCCGGAGTAACCTTCTCCAAAAGCGGGGAGGGGTTGATGACCGGGCACACGGTGACGCGGGCGCAGCTCAGCGAGGCGGTCTATCAGGAGGTCGGATTGTCGCGCAACGAATCGGCCGAGCTGGTCGAGTCGGTGATCGCCGAAATTTCCGGTGCGCTCGAACGCGGCGAAATGGTCAAGATCTCCTCGTTTGGCAGCTTCGCGGTTCGCCAGAAGGGGCAGCGCGTGGGCCGCAACCCAAAGACCGGCGAGGAGGTGCCGATCAGCCCGCGCCGCGTGCTGGTGTTTCGCGCCAGCCACGCGCTGAAGAACCAGATCAACAGCGGCCTCGCCGACCCCGCCGACGAGGACGCCGACAAGGCAGCCGCCAAGGCTTCGTCGGGCTGATGTGACCCGAACCGAGCCGTCGCGGGCGGATCAGGCGGAGACCGGCCGGCGCGTCACCAAATCGGCGGCGGCGTTTCGCACCACCGGTGAGGTTGCCGAGGAGCTCGATCTGCCGCCCCATGTGCTGCGCTTTTGGGAGTCGAAATTCCCGCAAGTCAAACCGCTGAAGCGTGGCGGCGGCCGGCGCTACTATCGTCCGCAGGACGTGGATCTGCTGCGGCGGATCAGGCAATGCCTGTACCAACAGGGCTATACGATCCGCGGCGTGCAAAAGCTGCTGCGCGAGGGCGCCTTGCGCGGTGACGCGCTGCCGCAGTCGCCTCTCGCAGTTGAAGCCTCGCCTGGCCTTTTTGTACTCGAGCCGCCCGATGCGCCGGCAGCGACGGCCAGCGCCGCGCCGACGCGACAAGCGCTGCGCGAGACACTCGAGGAAATGCGTCGCGAATTGCTGGAAATTCGAGTGCTGCTCGACAAGCTCGGGCCGAGCAAAGAGGCGGAACCGTCGTAGTGCCGTGGCGTGATCCCGGGCGGTTGCGCCGGCACGAGTGCGGGACTATGATCGTCGCCTTGGCAAAGCTGCCCGGTCGGAGCGTAGCGCAGCTTGGTAGCGCATCAGCATGGGGTGCTGAGGGTCGTGAGTTCGAATCTCACCGCTCCGACCAACCCTCTCCCCACCGCCGGGCTCGCGCCTCCGGCCATATCACCGACGAGGAGGGTCACGGCATGAACGCTCCCAACCCCGCTCTCGAACCTTGGCAATGGCCCGAGGGGGAATGGCGCCGGCGCGTCGACCGGGTGCGCGCCGGGCGCAAATTGCGGCCGGCGGAATGGCCGGGCGGCGCGCGCTGTGCCGTCACGTTGTCGTTCGACAGCGACCACGAGACGAGCGACCTGCGCGACGGCGGCAATTCGATCGGCCGGCTCGCCTGGGGCCAATACGGCAATCGCGTGGGCGTGCCGCGCATTTTGAAGGTGCTGGAGAAATACCGGGTCAAGGCGAGCTTTTACGTGCCCGCGGTGACCGCCCTGCTGCATCCTGACGAACAGCGCCAGGTCGTCGCCGAGGGTCATGAAATCGGCATCCACGGCTGGATCCACGAGCTCAATTCGGTGCTGCCCCATGAGGCCGAACGCGATTTGATGCTGCGCTCGGCCGACGCGCTCGAAAAGGTGAGCGGCGTGCGGCCGGTCGGACTGCGCACGCCCTCCTGGGATTTCAGCCGCCATACCCTCGAAATCGAGAAGGAGATGGGGCTCGCCTATGATTCCTCGCTGATGGCGGACGAGGATTGCTACGAGCTGCTGCTTGACGGCGCGCCCACCGGGGTCGTCGAGCTGCCGGTTGAATGGGTGCGCGACGACGCTGTTTATTTCATGATGAACCGGTTTTCGGCATTGCGGCCCTACACGCCCCCCACCGACGTGTTCGACATCTTCCGCCGCGAATTCGACGCGGCCCATGCCGAAGGCGGCATCTTTCAGCTGACGATGCACCCGCACGTCATCGGCTACCGCTCGCGCATCTGGATCCTCGAAGAAATCATCCGCCATGCGCAGGAGCACAAAGACGTCTGGTTCGCGACCCATGCCGAGGTGGTCGACTGGGCAAAGCGCCACGCCGCGTGATCCGCCCTCACCCCCAGCCTTGCAGGCTGGGTCCCCTCTCCCCGCAATGCGGGAGAGGGTGCCGAGCGCAGCGAGGCGGGTAAGGGTGTGATCGTCGCTTACGGCCAAGACGGATGATTGCCGCGCCACCGCTCGCCACGACCCGCTGCGGCTACGTCGCGCTGATCGGCGCGCCCAATGCGGGCAAATCGACCCTGCTCAACCGGCTGGTCGGCCATAAGCTGGCGATCGTCACCCCCAAGGCGCAGACGACGCGCAATCGGCTCCTCGGCATCGCTATCGAAGAGAAATCGCAGCTCGTCTATGTCGACACCCCCGGTATTTTTGCCCCGCGCCGCCGGCTCGACCGGGCGATGGTGGCGGCCGCCTGGTCGGGTGCGGAGGATGCCGACGAGACCGTGTTGCTGGTCGACGCGGCGCGCGGCATCGGCGCCGATGTCAGACGCATCCTCGACCGCCTCGCCGAGCGCGGCCGGACAACGATCCTGGCGTTGAACAAGATCGACCTGGTGCGCCACGACCGCCTGCTCGGCCTCGCCGCCGATCTGGCGAACGCGGGGAAATTCGACCCGGTGTTGATGATTTCGGGGTTGAGCGGCGACGGCGTCGGCGATCTGAAGCGCCATCTCGCGGCGGCGATGCCGCCCGGACCGTGGCTGTTTCCGGAGGACCAGCTGTCCGACGCGACCGAGCGCCTGATCGCGGCCGAGATCACCCGCGAGCAGGTTTTTCTGCAATTGCACGACGAACTCCCCTACGCCTCGACGGTCGAGACCGAGAGTTGGGAGGACCGCCGCGACGGCAGCGTGCGCATCGAACAAATCATCTATGTCGAGCGGCCGAGCCAGCGCGCGATCGTGCTCGGCGATCATGGCCAGCGGATCAAATCGATCGGCGCCCGCGCCCGCGCCGAACTCGAGCATATGCTGGAGCGCCGCGTCCATCTGTTCCTGTTTGTCAAGGTGCGCGAGAACTGGGGCGAGGACCGCGAGCGCTTTGCCGCCATCGGCCTCGACTACGAGGTGTGACCGCGTGGAAATTGGGGCGAGTCCATCGCCTTCTGCCCCTCTCGCTCCAGCTGCGCGGGTCCCTCCCTCTCCCCGCGCGCGGGGAGAGAGTTGGGGTGAGGGGCCCTCTCGATTTGCGGTGACCGAATACCGTTGGTCCGATGCAGTGGACTGACGCTGCCTTTGTCGTCGCGCTGCGCCGGCATGGCGAGAGCGCGCTGATCGCCGAATTGCTGACCCGCGAGCACGGGCGGCATCTCGGGCTGGTGCGCGGCGGCCAGTCGCCGAAATTGCGCGCCGTGTTGCAGCCGGGCAACGAGGTCGCCGCGGTTTGGCGCGGACGGCTTGCCGAGCATTTGGGCTCGCTCACCTGCGAGATGGTCCGCGCCCATATGGCGCGCTTTATCGACGATCCCGACCGGCTCGCCGGTCTTGCCGCGGCAACGGCGCTCGTCGCCGCGACCCTGCCCGAGCGCGAGCCGCATACCGATGTCTTTGCGGCGTTCGCGGCATTGCTCGCGGCATTCGATTCGGCCCATGACTGGCCGGCGCAGTATGTCGAGTGGGAGTGCGCCCTGTTGGCGGCGCTCGGTTTCGGTCTCGATTTGACGTGCTGCGCGGTCACCGGCTCCACCACCGGCCTCGCCTATGTCTCGCCCCGCACAGGCCGCGCGGTGTCGCGCGACGCGGGCCGCCCCCATCACGACAAGCTATTGGCGCTGCCCGCGTTTTTGTGGCAAGCCACAGCCGCCGACCAGGCCCAAATCGTGGACGGCTTGCGGTTGAGCGAGCACTTCCTGCTACATCACGTGCTGCTGCCGCAAGGCCGCACCTTGCCCGCCGCCCGCACCCGCCTCGCCGCTCGCCTCCGGCAGCCGCGCGAAGCTGATACAGTCAACCACCACGCTCAGTCCGTCATTCCCGCACCAGCGGGAATCCAGGGCGATGGCTCCAGCGTTGGTTCTGGACCCCCGCCTGCGCGGGGGCGACGACCGTGAACTGAGGTCATCGATTTATGCCCGTGATCGCTCCGGCAGGCGAGATACGCGAGGTTGATTTCGCCGAGGCGCTCGGCGAACGCTATCTGTCCTATGCGCTGTCGACGATCATGTCGCGCTCATTGCCCGATGTGCGCGACGGGCTGAAGCCGGTCCATCGCCGCATCCTGCACGCGATGCAACAGCTGCGCCTCGATCCCGCCTCGGGCTACAAAAAATGCGCCCGCGTCGTCGGCGACGTGATCGGCAAGTTCCATCCGCATGGCGAGCTCGCGGTCTATGACGCCTTGGTACGGCTCGCCCAGGATTTCTCGCAGCGCTACCCGCTGGTCGACGGCCAAGGGAATTTCGGCAATATCGACGGCGATAACGCCGCGGCGATGCGCTACACCGAGAGTCGGCTGTCGGCGGTGGCGCAGGCGATGCTCGACGGGATCGACGAGGACGCGGTCGATTTTCGCCAGACCTATGACGGCGAGGACAGCGAGCCCGTCGTCCTGCCCGCCCGCTTCCCGAACCTGTTGGCCAATGGCGCCGCGGGCATCGCCGTCGGCATGGCGACCAGCATTCCGCCGCACAATGCGGGCGAGTTGTGCGCGGCATTGCTGCATTTGATCGACGAGCCGGTCTGTGCCGTCGAGGCACTCTGCGCCTACATCCCCGGCCCGGACTTCCCGACCGGCGGGGTGCTGGTCGAGCCGGCGGAAAATATCCGCCAGGCCTACGAGACCGGCCGCGGCAGCTTCCGGCTGCGGGCGCGCTGGGCGAGCGAGGCGCTGGCCCACGGCGCTTATCGGATCGTCGTGACCGAGATCCCGTTTGGCGTGCCGAAGGGACGGCTAGTCGAAAAGATCGCGGCGTTGCTCGAAGAAAAAAAGCTGCCGTTGCTCGCCGACATCCATGACGAATCGGCCGAGGACGTGCGTCTCGTCATCGAGCCCAAGACCCGCAATGTCGACGCCGCGTTGTTGATGGAGCAATTGTTCCGGCTGACCGAGCTCGAAATCCGGGTGCCGCTCAACCTCAACGTGCTCGATCCCCTGGGCGTGCCGCGGGTCATGAGCCTGCGGGCGGCATTGCAGGCGTTTCTCGACCATCGCCGCGAGGTGTTGCAGCGCCGGAGCTGCCATCGCCTAGCCGCGGTCGCGCGACGCATCGAGATCCTGAACGGCCAGATCGTCGTCTACCTCAATCTCGACGAGGTGATCCACATCATCCGCGAGGCCGACGACCCGAAAGCCGAAATGATGCGTCGCTGGGATTTGAGCGACGTGCAGGCCGAGGCGATCCTCAACATGCGGCTGCGCGCCCTGCGCCGGCTCGAAGAGATCGCGATCAAGAAGGAACTCGACGCGCTGTCGGCCGAAGCGGCGGGCCTCGCCCGGCTATTGGACAGCGAGCGCCGGCAATGGCGCGCCATCACCAAGGAAATCGCCGCGACGGCCGCCGAATTCGGTGGCACGACAGTGCTCGGCCGGCGCCGCACCGCGATCGCCGAGGCGCCGCCGCCGCTCGACATCCCCCCCGCGGCGCTGGTCGAGCGCGAACCGGTGACCGTGTTGTGCTCGCAAAAGGGTTGGGTCCGCGCGGTCAAGGGACACAACCTCCCGGCCGCCGACCAACGCTACAAGGAGGGCGACGGGCCGCGTTTTGCGGTCGCCGCCGAAACCACCGATCGCCTGATCGTCTTCGCGACCAACGGCCGCTTTTATACGATCGGCGTCGACCGGTTGCCGGGTGGCCGCGGCCAGGGCGAGCCGTTGCGGCTGATCGTCGATTTGCCGAACGAGCACGACGTCGTCGCGATGTTTCCCTATCGGCCGGGGATGGAATTGCTGGTCGCAGCGAGCGACGGGCGCGGCTTTGTCGTCGATGGCGAGGAGGCGGTGGCGCAGACCCGCGCCGGCAAGCAGGTGCTGACCCCGGCCGCGGGTGCGCTCGCCCATATCTGCCTGCGCGCCGAGGAGGGCGACGCCGTCGCCCTGGTCGGCGACAACCGCCGCATGGTGGTGGTCAAGCTCGACGATATTCCGCTGATGACGCGCGGGCGCGGCGTGATCCTGCAGCGCTACAAATCGGGCGGTCTCGCCGACGCCAAGGTGTTCCGCCTCGCCGACGGCCTCACCTGGCGGCAGGGCGAGACGCGCACCCGCACCGAAACCGACCTGACGCCGTGGCGCAGCGCCCGCGGGGGTGCCGGCCGACTCGTCCCCAATGGCTTCCCGCGCACCAACAAATTCGGGTAAGCCGGGCGTTCGCCGATGCCGCCGGACCGATGCGGGGGAACGTCATGCCGTTGCGGCGAACCTGTATTGCCGGCCATGGCTCTTGCCAAAGCGTAGAATACGGACATCGTAAGTGACGAGAGGGCAAGCGAGCTCGATCCGCCCGGTATCGATCAGCAGCGCGATTTCCCACATCGTGATCGCACTTAGTGTCTGACCCAGAATGGAGCGAACGATCCCCGCACTTTACCGTCGCCCCCGCGAAAGCGGGGGTCCAGTGGCGACCGCACGTCGCTCGTCCCCTGTTCAGGCCAGGGGCAGGCTCTGGGTTCCCCGCTTACGCAGGAATGACGGTTAACTATCTGATTTTTGCTAATTCTTTCTTTCGTGGGTTTGCTATATTCGCATTGTCTGCTTGTGGCAATGAGGCCATGCGAAAGCAGCGGGAAATCGCGATCGAAAGGAGCGGGGCACGCGTGGTGTCGACCTGATAAAACAGGTAAAACAGGCGGCCGGGTTGCCGGCCGTCGGGTCGATCGGCTAGAACCGGCTCAGCATCGTCGACCGAGATTGCCCGTGCCATGACCGAAGCTACCGCCGCGCCCGACGCCACCCTTGATGCGACCGGGCTGTTGTGCCCGTTGCCGGTGCTGAAGGCGCGGCGGGCGTTAAAGCCGCTCGCCCCCGGTGCCGTGCTCGAAGTGCTGGCGACCGACCCGGGTGCGGTCAAGGATTTCGCGCATTTTTGCACGACGACCGGCTGCGAATTGCTCGAATCCTCCGAGCAGCCGGGCGGCGTCCTGCGCTTCCGCCTGCGCAAACCAGCGTAAACGAGATTCGAAAAGAGCGATTCTGCTCTGCGTCGGCACGGCACCGGGCGGCAAATCTCGTCGTAATCCCCCGTTGGCGGGAGACCGCCGCCACAGGATTACGACGAGATTTGCCGCTTGGATAAGGTATTGCACGCCGTTTCGCCGGCTGAGACCCCGAGTTGTTCCGGTCCGTCGTGATATGGTTGCGCTCCACAACCGCAAGTAAAAGTGCCCTAACTATTAGCCCCAGCACCGCCGCGATCACAACCGCTGTTAATTTCGGTGTGCCGGATGTGGAGGAAAATCTTTGTACGAGCTTGAGAGAGTTCGGAATATCGGTTAAATGGCGCCAGGGGGTCTGAGATGCCGCATTTGGAGTTTATCCGAGTTGAGGGCGTATGTGCGACTGTCTCCGCCGAGACGCGTCCCTTAATCCGGTGCTTACGCCCCGCCTTACTAGTCATCCTGATATCGCTGCCGCTGATGTCAGGCAATCCCCATCGATTATTGCTCGCGACGCGGTATGCCGAGGACGGGGCGGTGTAGTTCCGGGGTGTTTACACTCGATAAATGGCTAAATCATCCGCTCCTCAGACCTCCGTTAAATGATACTTCGCATCGACAGCTACCAAAAAAGGTCAGATCATGATGACAAGCGAGGCGTCTGGGACAAAGTTGTCGACGAGCATGAAATTCTACACCTTTCTATTAGCGACTTATGCCGTCTTGCTGCTAATTCGCATGCCTGATATATTAATTAAACGCCGCTTCTGGGCTGAAGAAGGTGAGGTATACTTCCATAACGCTTGGAACGAGCGTTGGTATGACGCACTATTTGCTGTTCATAGCGGGTATCTAAATCTCTCGGCCAGCATCGCCACGCTGCTAGCGGCTCATCTAGTGCCGTTGGAGTTCGCGCCGTTGGTCAGCACCACCTTCGCCCTGTTTATCCAGCTTTGTCCGGTATTTCTGCTGATTACCGGATGCGTAGAATGGTTGCGGAATCGAGTTACTCTTACGCTCGCGCTGCTCCTGCTGCTTGCCTGTAACAATACAGGCGAAGTCTGGCTGAACTCGATCACCAGCCAGTTTCATCTCGCGCTATGTGCGGCTCTTATCCTGGCGCTTCCTGCCGCCGGCGGATGGTTGGGTGCATTCCGGGCAGGGCTGTTGGTCCTGGCGCCACTAAGCGGGCCGGCGAGTATTTTTCTTACGCCCCTATTCTTCCTGCGCGCATGGCTCGACCGCTCACGTGCTCGCTTGATCCAAGGCGGGTTGCTTGCTGCTTTTGGCGTACTGCAGGTTTTGATGGTCGCGCTGCACCCGGACCCTGGGCGCAGCGTCGGAATTGGACCGAGACTGCTCATTCTCGTCATGTATATCAAGCATTTGATTGAACCGTTATTTGGACGAAACTACGCAGCGAGAGTAGCTAGCAGGCTAATCGAAACAGTGACCAGCGGAGGACCCGTATTGCCGGAAATAACCATCACTTTGATAGCTATTCTGGCAATAGTTATCACTGCCTGGAAAACGGCCGACCCTGTCGTCAATTGGCTGCTCGCAGGGGGGGCAACGATCATGGCCCTTTCTTATTTTGGCTCACTGGCGCCACATATTGGTCTTCTGGTAGTGGGAGGTGGCGGGCGCTACGAATACGCGCCGGGTGTGCTGTTCGGACTGACATTGCTCGGGATCTCGAAGCGAAGCGAGGGATGGGTCAAGGCTATATCAACGGTACTGGTCATTTGGGTAATCGTCGTTGGCATGCATGACTATTTTCGGGATAATCGATTCTTCGGCACGGGCTCGACTTGGACGAAAGAAATTAGTCGATGGCGGGCTGACCCGAGTTATCGCGTACAATTTTGGCCCGTGGGTGGGGGGTCCTGGCGCTCGCAACTCGGCGACCCGCATCTCCATGACGGCGGAGATTAAATACGAAATGAATCTCTTCTTCCCGATCTCGGTGTGGTTTAGCGGCGTGTTGGTGTTGGCCGGTCTTCCGCAGCATGAAATCAGGCTGTCGGGTTATTGCTGTTCTCGTGTTCCCCGAAGCTCCGCCCGGCTGGCATATCGACCTGAAGCAGCTCTGCAGCGGTGCCCGCCTCACGCGAAGCCTTGTCCGCTGTGGCGTGTCCAAGACCTGTTTGCTGGCCGACGGAG
>Ga0210386_10000938_pt1 | contig 26524 bp, 23 predicted proteins | sample IncBWH32OmetaG_FD_160091 | JGI IMG/M metagenome (GOLD analysis project Ga0210386, IMG submission 160091) | Forest soil microbial communities from Barre Woods Harvard Forest LTER site, Petersham, Massachusetts, United States - Inc-BW-H-32-O ...
TGCCGAAGCGGCAGCGACGGTTCTCGGGCGCGGGCCGGTTCGGTCGGCCCGACGAGTTCACTATCGCGGATGAGGGTCAGGGCGACGATGGGGCCAAGGTACGACAGCGCGTTCAGGGCGAACGCGTAGCCGGCTCCGAGGGCGCTGATCGTGATCCCGGCCAGCGCCGGCCCAATGAAACCGCCTAGCTGGAAGACCGATGAATTGATGCTGATCGCGTTGCGCAGGTAATCCGGACCGACCAGTTCGACGACGAAAGACTGACCGGTGGGGTTGTCGACGACGCTCACGACTCCCAGCAGAAACGCGATCAGGTACACGTTCCACGGTGCGACATCATGCGCGAGGGCGAGCGCGGCGAGCGTTCCCGCGAGCAACGCCAGCATGAACTGAGTAGTCAGCAGTACTCGACGCTTCGGGAAACGGTCTCCCACCCCGCCGCCCACCACCCCGAACAGCAGCGTCGGCAGGCATTGCAGGCCGGTGGCGAGGCCGACCGCGGTCGCGCTGTGGGTCAGCGTGAAGATCAGCCAGTCCTGGGCGATGCGCTGCATCCACATCCCGGTCGTCGAGACTAGCCGCCCCGCGGCCAGGAGCCGGAAGTTCCGTATTCTCAGCGACGCGAACGTGCTACCAAACAAGGCCAACCGGCGCCTGCTCTCGGCGGAACCGCCCGTCGGCTCATGGACCCGCTCTTGGGGTAGGTCATCGGTTGGATCGCCGGGCATCGTCACGGGCTCAACACCTCACCCGGATTCGGCTGGGACCGCCATTCGGCGTTCTGCCGTACGGAACCCCGCTCGCTTGCGGTGCTCACACCACCGAGCGGGACTGTCTCGTTCTGCACTCTGCGTCACCGCCCTGCCGTTCCTGCGCCCCTATCTACTCGACGGCTCGATGGCGGGCTACGTGGCATCCCTCGGCGTCGGGCCCGATATCGTCGAGCGGCTCAGATGCGCCCTCCTCGCCTGAGCTCGGGAAGCCGGATTCAGGTCAGATCCGGTAGAGGCGCTCCGCATTACGGGAAAACAGTGCCTCCTGCTCGTCCTGACTGAAGCCCGAGATGATCGTTGCGTAGGCGTCGACGATCGGATCGTAGGAGCTGAACAGCCTGTCCACTGGCCAGTTCGTACCGAAGAAGCACCGCTGGACCCCGAAGGCTTCGATGCAGCTCATGACCCATGGGCGGATGCTCTCAGCGGTCCAGTGAGGATCGCACATCCCAAGCCCCGAGATCTTGCACACCGCGTTCTCCGCCTTGGCCAGCTCGCGTAGCCCCGACTGCCAGTTGCGGAAGTATTCGTCCGTGCGGGCGGCCGGGAAGCCTGCATGATCGAGAACGACCGGGATGCCAGGCCTTAGGTCTGCGACCTCACGGGCCTTTCCCATGTCCTCCCAGCAGCAATCGAGGTCGAGGATCAGCCCGAATTTCTCGAGCAAGGCGAAGCCTCGCTGCCACGAGGGATCGAGCAGATAATCGCCCTGCCCGAAGTCACGGATGCCCCGGACCCGGGGAAAGGCGGCATGGCGCTCTAGTTCGGACTCGGCATTCGGGTCGGAAAGGTCGCTGTGCGCGACTATCGCGTGCGGGAAGCCCGTCCGGGCCGCCATCATCTCGAGCCACTCCGTCTCCTTCACCGGATCCTCGATGCCCAGCGCGGCCTGGACGTGGACGACCTTCGTTACGTGGGCGAACCTCGTCTCCGCGATATAGCAGTCGGCGTCGTACCGAAGCGCCTTCAGCGGGTCGAAATCCCCGAAGACCGGATGCGCCCAGTCACGCTCGAGCCATGAGTAGTGCAAGTTCTCATTCTTCAGGTCGTAGAAATGCACATGCGTGTCAACGAAGGGGATATCGGCCATGGCGGCCCTCCTTGTTCGTCCGCAGCGGATCGGGCTCCACCCGAGACGCTCAAGACCTCACCCGGATTCGGCCGGAGCCGCCACCTGGCGTTCTGCCGTCCGGAACCCCCGAGTTCGGGGACGGCAGTTCGCGCAAGCAGCGGGCGAGACACCGGGAGCGAGCGATCCGTCGGCTCCGATGCCTGGTTCCGCCTGCCGGCACGCGGCATCGACCGGGTCGCGGGCCGCACCTACTGTCGGCGCATCCAAGCCAAGCCTTGTTGGCCTGGGCCGCAAGTAGAGAACATCGATGTGCGTAGTATCGTCGCGCACGATTTAAAGGAGACGGCAGTGACGCGAACCCGTAAGGGCCGCCGCGCCGTTGTGGCCGCGCTAGCGGTCGCAGCAACGGCGCTCCTGGCGGCCTGCTCGACGAGCGGTGGAAGTAGCAGCCCGGGAGAGTTGGCGATCACGAGTGGCCCGACGCCCAAGGGCGTCACGCTCACCCTGTGGCGCTCGCCGCTTGACACACCGGCCATCAACAAGCTTTACCAGGCTTACGAAGCCGCGACGGGTAACAAGCTCAACATCGTCAGCTTCCCGAGCAATGCCTACGAGACGACCGTTGTCACCAAGTGGGCCACCGGCACGATGCCGGACATCCTCGAGTTCGACCCCGGGCTTTCGCAGCTCGCGCAGCTCGACCCGGCGCAGAAGCTGGTCGATCTGAGCAACCTTGCGTTCGTGAAGCGCGAGGGCGAGCTGGCCAAGGTGTCCGGCAACGACGACGGCCACGTGTATGCCGCGACGCTCGGCCCGCTGTCGGAGTATGGCGTCTTCTACAACAAGAAGGTGCTCGCCGCGGCCGGGCTCCAGCCGCCCAAGACCTACGCCGACTTGGCATCCGACTGCACCGTCCTCAAGCAGAAGGCTCCCAGCGTGGCGCCCATCTTCGAGGCCGGCGGCGACGGCTGGCCACCGCAGATCCTCGCCGGCCTGTTGTATGAGGCGAGCGCGAATACTCAAGGCGCCTACCTGCAGTCGCTTCTCACCGGCAAGGCGAAGCTGAGCGACTCCAGCGGGCCGTTCGTCAAAGGCGTGACGGCCTATAACGACCTTCGCACGTCGGGATGCTTCAATTCCGATGCGAACACGGCGACCGTCGACGACTCAGCCCAGGCACTGCTCCAGGGTAAGGCGGCAATGGTCGCGCAATTCGACACTGCCTTCATCACGCAGCTTCAGGCGGACGACGCGAACGCCGCGAACACCGTGGGTTTCGTCGGCGTTTCTGCCACCGGCCCCACCCTGACGTACACGCCGAACCTCACCGGAACGTACTACGTCCCGAACACGGGAAACACCACGCATGAGCGGGCGGCGATTGATTTCATCAACTGGATCACCGGCCCGGGCTACGCCACCTACATCAAGGATGCCGGCGTCCGGCCGACGTTGTCGGGTCTGGCGACCCCGCCGCAGGTAGGTATCTACGCGGATGTCGTCAAGGCGTACAGCGGCGGGTCGGCGTTCCTCTACCTCACGGATATGCCCGCGGCGACGGCGCTTGGCCCGCTGTCGCTGCAGGTGCTGGCGGGTCAGACCAGCCCGCAGAACGTCGGGAACAAGATGAACCTGGCCTTCCAGCAGGCTCAGAGGCAGCTGGGCTAGTGCACGGTTCGATCGATCCTCGCGTCCTGCTCCGCAACGAACTAGCCCAGCGCGCCGAGAGCGGATACGACACCGCTGAGGTTCTCGCCGCGCTGGCCCGACACGGGGGCCTCGAAGCGGTCGACGTGCGCGACGCCGAGCAGTTGCTCGACGAGCTTGAGCTCGTCGAGCGACTGCCGGGGTGGCCGTACGTTGAGCCGGACGACCTGGAGGCGATCCGCTCCGAGTCCGACTGGCCGGAGACCGCCTCCCCGATCGACCTCGACGCCGACTACGCGGCCGCCGTTTACCGGGCGTGGACCGGCCGGGTGGCCGGAAACATGCTCGGCAAGCCCGTCGAGGGCTGGTCGCGCGCGGCCATCGGCCGGCTGCTGCGCCAGCGCGATGCCTGGCCGCTGGCCGACTACTTTCCGCCTCCGGTGGAAGGCGGTGATCAGGACACCGACTACGTCGCCTGCTGGCGCGAGACCACCCGCGGCCGGATCAATGGCTCGGCCCGCGACGACGACATCGACTACACCATTCTCAACCTGCACGTCCTGCGCAGTTACGGACCGAGGTTCGGGACCGAGCACGTCGCCGCGACGGCGCTGGAACTGCTGCCCTACCTGCAGACATACACCGCCGAGCGGGTGGCGATGCGGAACCTGATCCGCGGCGACCCGCCCAGCCGCGCCGCGGACTGGCGCAATCCATACCGTGAGTTCATCGGCGCGGCGATCCGAGCCGACGTGTTCGGCTACGTCTCACCGGGCGACCCGGGACGGGCCGCCGAACTCGCGTACCGCGACGCCGTCTTCTCGCACCGCGGCAACGGGATCTACTCGGCGATGTGGTGCGCCGCGCTGATCGCCGCGGCCTTCGCCGCTACCGAGCCTGGTCGGGCCGTCGATCGCGCGCTCGGGGTCGTGCCGCGCCGCTCCCGGCTCTACCGGGCCGTCAGCGACGTCCGTACCTGGCACCGGGACGGACTCTCCTGGGCGGACGCCCGCGACAGGATCGAGGCGAACTGGGGAGACTACGGATGGGTCCACGCGGTTAACAACGCCGCGGTAGTGGCCGCCGGGGTCTTGTACGCCGGCGGCGACTTCAGCCGCACGATCGGCCTGACCGTCGCGGCCGGGCTCGATACCGACTCCACCGGTGGCACCGCGGGCTCGGTCGGCGGCGTGCTGGCCGCGAAGATCGACGCGCACTGGGCCGATCCGCTACACGACGTCGTGCGCAGCGCCCTCTTCGGATACGACCACTCCACCATCTCCTCCCTGGCGGCGCAGACCGTCGAGGTGGCGACCGCTATCAGGGCGGGCAAGGCCGCGCCCGCCGCCCCCCGGGACCCGATCCCGCGCGAACTCTGGTGACCATTGGACGGTGAGGACACTGACCGACGTCGTTGTGGTGAATGAGCCATTTGAGCGCTGGTGGTCGTTCAGCGCGGATCACGCCGGGCGCCGGTGGGCCGGGCCGGCGCTGCGGTTCATCCGGATGGCCCCGGGCGACCGCACGCCGCTGGCCGAGCTGGACCTGCCAGCGGATACCGAGCGGCTGCTGCTGCTGACGCTCGACGCCGACATCACGGCCGACCTCGCCAAGTTGCCGCGCCTGCGTGAACTGGGCACCGTCGAACCGCCCAGTGACGCGGTCCGCGCGGCGCTGCGCGAGCACGGCGTGGACGTCTACGTCCCTCGGAACGAGGGCTATTGGGGACAGTCCGTCGCCGAGTTCGCCCTCGGCCTGACGATCGGGGCGCTGCGCCGGATTCCCCAGACCGCGCGGGCCATGATCGATTCGCAGGACCCGTGGTCGTACATGCCTGCTGAAGGGATGGGGCGACCGGCGACGCGCGCGGTACAGTTCGGCGACGACGGCGCGTTCGTATCCGGGACGGTCCACGGGAAGCGCGTTCGCGTGATCGGCATGGGGAACATCGGGGCGCGCTACGCGTCGTTCTGCTCTGCGCTCGGCGCGGACGTCGCCGCTTGGTCGGCCAGCGCCCCTGATCCCGTCTTTCACCGCTCGGGCGCCCGGCGCGTGTTCCGGCTCCCCGAGCTTGTCGCCGATGCCGAGATCGTCGCCCCGATGTTGCCGCTCGTCCCAGGAACAGAAGGCTTCGTCACCCAGGAACTGATCGGCTCCATGCCCCGCGGGTCCCTGCTCGTGCTCGTCACCCGCGCGCAGGTGGTCGACATGCCCGCCGTGCGCCGCCGGGTACTCGCCGACGAGATCGCGCTCGCCGCGGACGTCTTCGACGTCGAACCGGTTCCGCTGGACGATCCGCTGCTCGGCCGGCCCAACGTGGTGCACACGCCGCACAACGCGGGGCGCACGATCGACGCCAACCGGGCGCTCGTCGACGCCCTGCTCGACCAGTTCCTGGTGACGCCAGGCGTTAGCGGGCGCGCCCAATGAGCGAGCTTGCGAGCGAATCGGCAAATACAGTGCGGCCGCGAATGCGGACTCCGAGCGCCAGCGAGGTGTCCTCATGAGCGGCGGGATCAGCGTCGCCCTCGTCGGACTCAACTTCGGCGAGCTATGGCTTCCGCACTACCTGGCTCATCCCGATGTCGGCCGGGTCGTGCTGTGCGAGCCAGCGGCGGACGTGCTCAATCGCGTCGCCGACGCCGCCGGGATCGGTGAACGCCACCCGGAACTGCGCACCGTTCTCGCCGACGACACGATCGACGCCGTGCACCTGCTGACGCCGCTGCACCTGCACGCGGAGCAGACGTTCGCCACGATGAACGCCGGCAAGCACTGCGCGGTGGCCGTGCTGCCCACGCTTGACCCCGCTGACCTGGCCGAGATCGTGCACCTGCAGACGCTCAGCGGCAAGAACTACATGATGATGGAGACCGGCGCCTACACGAACGCTGTCATCCACCTCCAGCGACTGGTTGACTCGGGCGACTTCGGTGACGTCGTTTTCGGACGCGGCGAACATCATCAAGACATGTCGGGCTGGCCCGACTACTGGGTCGGACTGCCTCCGCTCTGGTACTCGACGCACGCCCTCGCGCCGCTGCTCGCCATCTTGCGGACCAGGGTCACGACGGTTCGCGCGCTGGGAGCTGGGCGCCTGCCCGCCGACATGGCCGCGCGCTGGGGCAACCCGTTTCCCACCGAGATCGGCCTGTACGAGGTGACGGGTTCCGACGCGACGATCGAGGTCACCCGGTCCATGTTCCATACCACCCGCGCCAGTGTCGAGTCGTTCTCGCTCTGGGGTACCCGTCAGGGGTTGGACTGGGGTCGAACTCCGAACGAGGACGGGCTTTTCTACACCTGGGGAGACCTGGCTCCCAACGGCCGCGGACGCCAGGTCAGGGCCGAGCCCTACCGGACACCCGACCTCTCCGACACCATGCCGGCGTCGCTGCGGAGCCTTCCGCAACTGTACGACGGAGCGGTTCCCCGCCTCGTGCACGAGTTCATCCGCAGCATCGTTGAAGGGCGCCGTCCCACGCTCGACGCCGTCGTGGCCGCGAACTGGACCGCGGCCGGCTTCGCGGCGCACGAATCAGCCATGTCGGGTGGCCAGGTCGTCGAGGTCCCGTCCTATGCCTAGGCGTCCTCCGATCCATGGCCGCCCGTTCCGATCCCCGGAACGACGCGTCGGGGGAACCGAGGCGCGTTCGTACGATCGGCCAAATAAGCGAAGGGCGGATGCCGCCGGACGGACGGACTTGACAGTCTCGAAGGAGAGCTGAGATGAGCCGAGCGACGTCAAAAGCAACCGGGGTAGCCCTTAAGGAGCAAGTCACCGAGGGCGCGGGGAGCGGACCGCCGGAGAGCACAGTCCCGGCCGTCGTGCCTGCGACAAGCGGCCCACGGCGACGCCGCGTGGGCTTCAGTCGCATTTCCGGGCTCCTGTTCATCGTGCCGTCGCTGATCTTGATTGTGACGTTCTTCATTGCCCCGTTCGTATTCAACGGGGCATTCGCGTTCATCAACTGGACGAGCTTCTCCAACCGCCTCAGCTGGGCCGGGCTGGGGAATTTCACTTACATCTGGGACTTTGGCGTCCTCGGCCAAGCGATCAAGGTGACGGCCATTTACGCCGTCGTCGTGATGATCGTGGAGAACGTGGTTAGCCTTGCGCTCGCGGTCATGCTGCAGCGGACGTCGGCGGTCAACAGCGTATTCCGCACCTTCTTCTTCGTCCCGGTACTGATCTCTCCGCTCGCGGCCGGCTACATCTGGCAGGCGATACTGAGTCCGCATGGTCCGCTGAACACGCTGATATCGGCGGTCATCCCCGGAACGTTCCACTACGCGTGGCTCGGGCACAGCACGTCCGCGCTGATCTGCGTCGCCTCGGTCGAAGCATGGAAGTGGAGCGGGCTGACCACGCTGGTGTACATCGCCGGGCTCAACTCCGTGCCCCGTTCCGTGCTTGAGGCGGCGACGGTGGACGGCGCGGGCCAGTGGACCCGGTTCTGGCGCATCAAGGCCCCGCTGCTCGGGCCGGCCTTTACGTTCAACGTCGTGGTCACCTTCGTCGGGGCGCTCAGCGCGTTCGACGTCATCATGTCGACCACAAGCGGCGGCCCAGGCAACGCGACGACGGTGCTGAACGTCGCCCTCTACCAGCAGTACGCTCAGGGCTTCTTCGGCAACGCGAGCGCCCTCAGCCTGGTCGTCACCGGACTCGTGATCGCCACCGCGGTCCCGCTCGTCACCTGGCTGCGCCGAAGGGAAGTGGCGATGTGAACGCTACGGAAACCACGAAGCTGAGGACCGCGGCGCGGCTCACCGCGCTGACGATTTTCGGCCTGTTCTGGATCGTGCTGCCGTTCTGGTTCTTGCTCGTGAACTCCTTCAAGACCGAGGGCGCCGCCAGCGTCCTGAGCCTGTCCTGGCCCAGTCCCTGGAACCTAGTCAACAACTACCGGACGGTCATCGAGCAGGGCTTCTTCCGCGGCTTGAGCAACAGCCTCATCGTCGCGGTACCGACGATTCTCGCCGTCTTGCTCCTGGGATCGATGGCCGCCTGGATCTACGCGCGCTCCGGGCGAAAGTCGCTCAAGTTCGCCTACTACTTGTCGATCCTGTCGATCCTGCTCCCCCCTGGAGTAATCCCGACCGTCTACCTGCTGACGCAACTGCACCTCAACGGTTCCAGGCTCGGCTACATGCTGGCGCTCGCCGGCACCCGGCTGGGCATCGTGATCTTCATGACCACCGGCTTCATCAGCGCGATACCGCCGTATATCGAGGAGGCCGCGTACATCGACGGCGCCTCCCGCATTCAGGTGTACCGCCACATCATTTTGCCGATGATCAGGCCCGTCCTGTTCGTCGGGGCGGTCTTCCTCGCGATTTCGGTATGGAATGAGTTCTTCCTGAGCATCTACCTGCTGCCCGGCCAGGGCGAGTCCACATTGCCACTGACCTTGTACCAGTTCGCGTCGTCGAGCCAGTTCACGTTGCGCTGGAACCTCGTGTTCGCATTCGTGGTGCTGAGCAACCTGCCGTTGCTGATCATGTACGTGATCTTCCAGCGGCGAGTCATCGGCGGCCTCACCGAAGGCGCCCTGAACGGCTGACGGGGAGATCCCACTATGACCTTGACTACCGGGTATTCATACGTCGGCCGGGTGGCGGTCGTCACCGGCGGAGCCAGCGGAATGGGCCGCGAACTCGTGCTTCAACTCGTCGCGGGAGGTTGCTCCGTGGCCGTATGCGACCTGGATCGCGCCGGCCTCGAGCAGACCCTGGAGCTGGCCCGCGCCGGAGCGTCCGAAGGCGTCCGGCTTTCTTCGCACCGGTGCGACGTCTCGGACCGAGCGGCAGTGGAACGCTTCCGCGACGAGGTAATCGCCGCGCACGCCGCCGACCACGTCGACCTGCTCTTCAACAACGCCGGCATCCACGGCGCGGACAGCTTCGTCGCGGACGACCGAGACCAGTGGGAGCGCGTCTTCGAGGTGTGCTGGAACGCGGTCTACCTGCCCAGTCGCGCCTTCCTGCCGCTGCTGGTGGCGAGCCCTCAGGCCTACCTGGTGAACACGAGCAGCCTGAACAGCTTCTTCGCCAAGCACGGCAACGGGGCGCCCTGCACCGCCTACAGCGCGGCGAAGTACGCCGTCCGTGGCTTCTCCGAGGCGCTCATCGAGGACCTGCGGATTCACGCGCCCACGGTCCGGGTGGCCGTGGTGCTACCGGGAACGGTTGTCACCGGTCTCGGCCAGAACAGTGATCGCATCCTCGGCCACCGTCCCGACGCGACCGCGACAGCGGGCGCGAATGGGCTGCGCGACTACCTGCTGAACCTGGGCGTGATGGTGGCAGATGTCGGAGAGACCGACCTGTCACGCATCTCCGCCCTTCTCCGGGAGATCTTCATGACGCCGGTCGACCAGGCGGTCCGGCTGATCCTCGACGCGGTTCGCGCGGGACGCTGGCGCATCCTCGTCGGTGAGGACGCCTGGGACGTCGATGAACAAGTGCGGTCCTCACCCGAGGCCGCCTACGATCCGGACGGTCCCACGCAGGTGAATGCAGACCTGCTCAGCGGTCTTGTTTCCCTGGTTGCCCGCGTCGAGCCCGAACGCCTCGGGGAGCTCGACGCGGCGTTCGAGTTGCGGATTGGCCGGCACGACCTCACGTGCCGGGTGGCCGGCGGGATGGTCGAGCTGGAGAGACGGGCGGCACCCGGGCCAGTGTCCGCCGTCGTGGCCGCGGAGGCACCAGCGTTCCGGCGGGTGCTGGCTCGCGCAGAGCCGGTCGCCCAGGCGGTCGCGGATCGCCGGCTGACCATCGACGGCGACCGCGGGTGTTTCGAACGGCTGGTCACGGCGCTGCGTCCGGAGCCGGCCGCGTTGGCAGTGGGGCCTAGGTGAGCAGCACACGGCCGTTCCGCTTCGGTCTTGTGGCCTACGACGGACCGGCCGACGTCGTCCGCTGGCGGGAGCTGGCCCGGCGCACGGAGGCGCTTGGGTACTCCAGTCTGCTGCTTGGCGACCATGTCATGCAGTTCCTTCCCTTCGGTGGCGCGTCACCGATGCTGGCGCTGGCCGATGCGGCGGCCGTCACGACAACGCTCCGCGTCGGCACGGCGATGCTGGCCAATGACTACCGGCACCCGGCGCTCGTCGCCAAAGAGGCGGCCACCCTTGATCTGCTGTCGGACGGCCGGCTCGAGCTCGGCATCGGCGCAGGCTGGCTGCAGGCCGACTACCAGGCTCTCGGCATTCCCTACGACCCGACGTCAACCCGAGTCGACCGGCTCGCCGAGGCGGTGCGGGTAATCAAGCTGGCGTGGGCCGAGGAGCCGTTTGACTTTAAGGGCGAGCACTACACCCTGCGCGACTACCAGGGGCTGCCGAAGCCCGCCCAGAGACCAGGTCCGCCGCTGGTCATCGGTGGCGGCACCCCGCGGGTGCTCCGCACGGCCGGCGCACTCGCCGACATCGTCGGCATCCACGTCTCCACGTCGGCCGCGGACGCGGAGAACCGCGCCGCGGAGGCCAGTGAGCCTCGACTCCTGCGCAAGCTGGAGTGGATCCGGTCCGGTGCCGGCCCCCGGTTCGCCGGGCTGGAACTGCAGATGACCGTGTTCGCCCTGATCGTGGCCAATCGGCCGGAGGAAGCGGCGCGTCAAGCCGCCAGGCACCACGCCGACATCGAGGAACTCGCCCGCTCAGTCATGTCCCTGGTCGGCACCGTCGACAGCGTCTGCGATGAACTTCGTCGGCGTCGCGACGTGTGGGGAGTCTCCTACGTTACCGTCGATGCCGCGATGTGCGAGGTGTTCGCCCCGGTGGTCGCGCGGCTGGCCGGCACCTGACCCGGGCCGCGGACGCATTCAGCCGAGTGCCTCAGCCCCGCCGTCGATCACGACCCGGGCGGAGGCCACGTACTTAGGGGCGCCCGCGGCCAGGTACGCGATCAGCTCCGCGATCTCGTCGACCGCACCGAGCCGGCCGGCCGGAACGCGCGCGCGGGCCCACACGGCCAGATCCTCCCGCGTGGCCGCGATGAACGCGCTGTCGACCACGCCGGCCGACACCACGTTCACGATGATGTCGCGGGCGGCCAGCTCCACCCCCAGCGCGGTGAGGAAGGCCTCAAGCGCGGCCTTGCTCGCCCCGTAGACGGTCCGCTGCGGGAGCGGACGGCGGGCGGAGATCGACCCGAGCCCCACAATCCGCGCGCCCGGCTGCCAGGCGCAGTCACGCAACAGCACCTGAAGCAGGAGAATCGGCGATACGGCGTTCGTCGCGAACACCGCGCGAATGCTCGCGGCCGGGACCTCGTTCAGCGTGCCGCGCGCCCCTACCCCCGCAGTGAGAAGCAGCCACTTGATCTCACCCTCGTCCCGCCGGATGGCCGCGCTGAGGGACGCCCATGTCGTCTCCGCGTTGATGTCGCCAAGCACCGTCGAGGTGGTCGGCCCGAGCGTCTCGCCCAACTGGTCGAGCCGCGCCTGGTCGCGGTCCAGCGCGACGATGCGGTCCACGGTGCCGCGCAGGTGAACCGCGGATGCCGTCGCCACCTCGCCGGCGCCGATCAAAACGCCGATTGTCATGTGTCGCCCTTTGCCGTGGCGTCGTCTTGGAGAATGTGCCGGGCGACCCGTTCCGGGCCGGTGATTGTCAGCCGGGGCAACCTGTCCGCCAATTCGCCGGCCAGGCGTCGCAGCTCCCGGTCGACGAAGACGTACGGGTCGCCGACCGCCGACTGGCCGGCGTCTGACGTCAGGTAGATCACCGAGCCCAGCGAGTGAACCAGGTCCGCCCGCGGGCCGAGCGCGGCGGCCGGCACGTCGCGAACCGGCCGGGTCAGCGTGTAGAGGTCGGCCTCGAACACCGCTCCGGACCGGGCCAGCGAGCGGACTTCGTCGTCGGCGAGGAACAGGCTGTGGGTGACCGTGCACAACATCGAGCTCGCCAACGCGCACAGCGCCGCGAACTCGTGTCGCCCGCGGGCGTCGAGGTGCGACGTGGCGAGTATCAGTGGCCAGTCGGTCTCGATCAAGATCCGGCGCATCGCCTGCCACTGCGGGGGAAGTGGAAGTTCCCAGCCCAGTGTCCCGTCGGGCCGGCGCGACGGCCCCCAGATCCACCGAACTCCCTGCCGGAGCGCGCGCTCCAGGTCGTCCGGGGCAACCTGCTGGTTCAGCACGATCGAGGGAATTACGTGCGGCGGACCGGGCGAAAACCGCGCGGCTGCGGCGGCGGTCGACCCAGAGTGCGACTTCCACACGAAGCCGCGGACGCCGGCCCGCCGCGCCGCGTCCCGGACCGCCCGGCCGTCGCCCCACCGGCCCTCGGCGGACGAACCCGGGTGTACATGGAGGTCCCAGCTGAGCACGGTCGTCAGTCCATGTAGATTCCGCCGTTGACGTCCACCGTCTCGCCGGTCAGGTAGGAGGCGGACGGCGAGATGAGGAATTTCACGACCTCGGCCACCTCGCCCGGACGACCGATTCGCCGCAGCGGAATGCCCGCTCCGCGATCCCGGATGCTCGGCACGCCGTCGAGGAAAGCGGTCTCGATAATGCCGGGCGCGACGGCGTTGACGCGGATGCCTTCTGGGCCAAGTTCCGCCGCGAGGGACATGGTGAGGCAAAGCACGGCTGCCTTGGCGGCCGAATACGGCGCGCCGATCAAGAGGCCGCCGGTCTTGGCCGCCTGCGAGGTGAAGTTGACGATGCTTGGGTAGCCCCACTCGGACTTCCGCAGCAGCGGCAGGAATTCACGGCAGATCCGGACCGTGCCGAAGAGGTTGGTATCGAATAGGCGCAGCCAGGTTTCGTCGCTGGCGTCCTCGAACGCCACCGGCGTACCCGCGCCCGCCGCGTTGACGAGCGCGTCGACCCGGCCGAACCGCTCGGTAACGTCACTGACGAGGCGCCGGACATCCTGTAGACGGGTGATGTCGCACGTCTTCAGCGGTAGCTCGTCGTCCGTTCGGCGGTCCACCGCGACAACGCTCCAGCCGTCCTCCGTGAGGGCGGTGTAGGTAGCACGCCCGATGCCGCCAGCGGCACCGGTGAGTACGCATACCCGGGTTTCGGCGTCGGTCATTTCATATCTCCTGTTCCTGCCGGCGGATGAGTGGCGACGAATAAGCGGAGATAGTGTTCGCCACCGTTCGCCGTCGCAGTTCGTTTAGCGATCGCTCGCTGTACCAGCCAATGTGCGGTGTCACCAGGACACGGGGATGGTCAAGCAACGCCGCGATCGGATCATCTTCGTTGAGTTTCGCGTCCAGGCCGATTCCCCCGAGCCTGCCGCGGCGCAGCGCCGCGGCGACAGCGGCCTGGTCAATCAGGTCCTTGCGCGCTGTGTTGATGAGAATGGCATGCGGGCGGACGTGCTCGAGCAGTTCGGCCCCGAAGAACCCGTGAGTCGCCGCCGACAGTTCGCGCTGGATAAAGATGATGTCGGCGCGCGCCAGCCCCGTCCCCAGGTCCACGGCCTCAACCCGAGGATCAGATGCGGCGCCAGCGCGCCGCGTGGTTACCATCGTGCGCACACCCAGGCCGGTCAGCGCGTCCGTCACTCGCCGGCCGATGGCGCCGTATCCGATCACCAGCGCGGTGGTGTCGCCGGATCGCCGGTTAGCGGCGATGTACCGGTTCCAGCTCAACGTTTGTCCAGCCGCGTTATCGTGCCGCGGCCCCAGCCGGAGGAAGAGGGTGAGCGCCAGGCCTACGGTGTGTGCGGCCAGTTCGGCAGTGCAGTAGTCGCGGACGCTGACCACGCTGATGCCGGCCGCGGCGGCGGCCTGGCAGTCGACACTGTCCAGGCCGGTCCCGAATCGCCCGATGACGGTGCACGACTTGAGTCGCCCGATCAGCCGCCCGTCGATCCTCGTCCGGACGTGGACGACGGCATCCGCCGACTCGAGGTCGGTTTCGCTCCCGTCCCACGGCCGGAGTCTCCAGCCGAGGTCTTCGGCCGTGACGGCTTCGAGAGCCACGTCGTCGAGCAGCGTGTCGAGCGCCACCACGGTTCGGCCACGTGCCGGGCGCCCGGCGTCGGTCCGCGCTGCCGTCAACTGGCTCGCCGCCGGAAGACCTGCTGCGCCTCGGCCAGCAACTCGGGTACCGACGTGTCGGCCGGCGGCCGCTGGGCGTACCAGAGGTCAGCCAGCCGCATGAGCACCTGCGAGGCCGCCTCGGCTACCACGGTCGAGTACCCCTGATCAGCCGCGACCGACAGCGCTTGCCGCAGTTCCGCCGCCCGACGGCCCGCGTGCGCGGCATCGCTGGTGACCAGGACGTCGGCGAATTCCCCGAAGATTTTCCCCAGGCTCCGCTCGATCGACAGCCAGGCCGCCCCGGCTGGATCAAGCCCGGTGGCGACCGCCCGGAACTCAACGACCAGTGCCTCCAGGGACTTCATGAACAGCGACCGCGTGAGCTTGACGCCGGCCGCCTGACCCACGCGATCGCCCGCGACCGCGACGTCGAAGCCGAGCCGGCTCAGCATGGTGGCCGCTTCCGCTCCGCAAGCTCCGCTGATGGAGAGGAGGGGCCGGTCAATCGTCCGGTCAAGCGAGTCAAGCAGGGCGACGTCGATCCACGTGCCGGCCATCGGGCCGGCGCTGTGGACCTTCGCCGAAGGCGACGCACTCGTCCAGTCGTAGATGAGAGGGTGACCCTCCACGCTGGAACGTAGGTACTCGCCTACGCTCGCCGCCGCCTGGGCCGGCACGCAGACGGCCACGGAGGAAGGCGACACGCGTTCCGCCGCCGTCACCAGAGTGACGTCCGGCGCGGTGGGCAGGGTCAGGCGGGGGTCGTCGTCGCGGATCCACACGCGATCACCGGCATCGAGCACGCGGGAGCTGAGAAACGAGCCTACGGTGCCATGGCCGACGATCAACCAGTGATTCCTCATGTCCCCGGACAATAGGCGCTCATAAACGTTTGATTGCCGGCTTCGTTCCGAGCGTCGGAACAACGTGAGGCGATACGTCGAACGGCATGAGACGTTGAGGATCGGCCGCGAAGTACTGTGCGCCAAACAGAACGAGAGAAAGTGTCTGATGCCCGGAGTAATGCAGGGAATTCGCGTCATTGAGTTGGCGGCCTGGGTGGCCGGACCTTCCACGGGCGGCATACTCGCCGACTGGGGAGCCGACGTTATCAAGATCGAGCCCCCGCACGGTGATCCGCTTCGCGCCATTCAAGAAGCATCCGGCCCGGAGGCCGCCGGTAATCCCTTCTTTGACCCTGACAATCGCGGGAAGCGCAGTATCGTGCTGAATCTGCGTGACGACGAGCAGCGTGAGCGGGCCCTCGCCCTGGTCGATACGGCCGACGTTTTCATCTCGAACATGCGGCCATCGGCCCTGAAGCGTCTGGGCTTCGACCACGAAACCCTGCTGTCCCGCGACCGGCGGCTCATCTACGCCCTGATCACCGGGTACGGCTTGTCCGGGCCGGGCGCCGGAGCGGGGGCATTCGACCTTGGCGCGTGCTGGGCCCGGGGCGGCATCGCCGACCTGCTGTCCGTTCCCGGGCAAGACCTGCCGCTGCAGCGCAGTGGCATGGGCGATCATTTCGCGGGCGTCGCCGCCGTCGCGGGGATCAGCGCGGCCCTATATCACCGAGAGCGAACCGGTGAGGGCCAGCTCGTGTCGACATCACTGGTCCGGGTCGCCGCGTATCAGGTCAGCAGCGACCTGAACACGAAGCTGATGACGAACCGCGATCCGGCCCATCCCGTGCGGACGAGTCCCGACAACCCGCTTTCCAACAACTACACCGCGGGTGACGGAAGGCGCTTCTGGCTGCTTGGCATCGAGTCGGACCGCCACTGGCCCGCGCTGACGCGGATCGTCGAACGCCAGGATTGGGCGTCCGACGAGCGTTTCGCCACCGCGCCGGCCCGGACAGTGAACGCCAAGGAGCTGGTGTCGGCGCTTGACGACATCTTCGCGACCCGGCCGCGAGTCGAGTGGGCGCGACGATTCGACGCGGAGAAGGACTTCTTCTGGTCGCCGGTGAACGACGTAGCGGAAATGCTCGCCGACCCGCAGACCGCCGCCAGCGGCGTGATAGTCGAAGCGGCCGACGGATCATCCGGCCGGCCGATGGTGGCCACTCCCGTCGACTTCGCCAAGACGCCTGCCAGCGTCAGGACCCGTGCGCCCAGACTGGGCGAGCACACCGACGAGCTCCTCGCCGGCCTGCCCGAGCGTGGCCGCCGGTGATCGGGTCATCCAGTCCTGGCGCCCGCACCCGTTCCGGCATCACGGAACTCCTTAGCCAGCGCAGAAACTGGGGCCGCTGGGGCGCCGACGATCAGCGGGGCGCGGTCAATCTCGTCACGCCGCAGCACACCCGCGAGGCGGCGGGAAGCGTGCGCAGCGGGGAGGTCATCTCGCTGAGCCGGCCGTACCCGAAACATCCAGGTCCGGCCAACCCTCGGCCGGCTGAGCACTACGTGATGCGGGAAGCGCGCGGCGACGGCGGCATGGCGTCGGACTTCTACGGGGTCAACTACCACGGCCTGGCCTGTACGCACATGGACGCGTTGAGCCACGCCTGGGGCGCGGACGGCATGTGGAACGGCCGTCAGCCCGACGACGTCGTGCATCCCTCGGGTGTGCGGTGGGGCGGAATCGAGCAGTGGGGAAGCGGGATCGTGACGCGGGGCGTCTTGCTGGACGTTCCCCGCTATCGCGGCGATCCGTACGTGACCCAACACCGGCCGGTGCACGGCGAGGAACTGGCGGAAATCTGCGCCGCGCAGAGCGTCGAAGTCCGCCCGGGCGACGCGCTCGCCGTATATTCCGGCCGGGAGGAGTGGGACCGCCGCGAGGCGTCATGGGGGAGCGGAACGTCCCGGCCGGGCCTGCACGCGTCGTGCCTGAGCTTCATCCGCGACTCGGACTGCGCCGTGCTGGTCTGGGACATGATGGACATGCTGCCGAACGGCCTGGAGCTTTCCTGGGCGGTGCATGCCGCGATTTACGCCTTCGGTGTCGCGCTGGTCGATAACGCGCTGCTCGACCGGCTGGCCGGCGCGTGCGCCCGCGCGCAGCGGTACGAGTTCATGTTCGTAGCGGCGCCGCTGCCGGTCGACGGAGGGACGGGGTCGCCGTTGAATCCGCTGGCGATCTTGTGATCTCGCGGCGGCCGGCGGTTGTCCCGCGGCCCGAGGAAAGGTGATACCGGCGTGCGACGACTTCCGTACAGCATTGACGGGTTCCGCTCCGCGGCGCAACGGCGGCTGCCGAAGGCGGTGTTCGACTTCGTCGACGGGGCGGCCGGCGACGAATGGACCATGCGCCGGAATCGCTTGGCCTTCGACGACTATCCGCTGATGCCGTCGGTGCTGCGTGACGTCCGCGACTGCTCGCTGGCGACAACGGTCGGCCAGGTGACGGTCGCTGCTCCCGTCATGCTCGCCCCGGCCGGCCTGGCCGGGATGGTGCACCCCGACGGCGAGCTCGGCCAGGTGCTCGCCGCGCGAAAGCACGGCGTGATCGCGATCACCTCTTCGGCCTCGACCTACTCCCTGGAAGAGCTCGCGCGAGCGGTGCCGGATCACCGCCCGTGGTTTCAGCTGTACCCCTATAAGGACCGGGGCTTCTACACCGAGATGGTCGATCGCGCGGCCGGCGCCGGGTTCACCGGACTATGCCTCACGGTCGATACCGCGGTGTCCGGCAAGCGCGAGCGGGACCTGGCGAACCACCTCACCGTGCGGCCGCTGCGCATCACCCGCTCGAACGCCGTGGGAGCCATCCGGCATCCGCGGTGGCTGTCCGGTGTCATTAGAGAACGGCGCGTGGTCGCCAGGCTGACGACGGAGTCCCGCCGGCAGCAGCGTCTGCCGCTGCGCTCCCTGCTCGGCGCGGCGGGCACGTCGGCCGCGAACCTGGTCGAGTTGTTTCCCCGGCAGGCGACCTGGGCCGACCTCGATTGGCTGCGGGCCAGGTGGTCAGGCCCGCTGGCGGTCAAGGGCCTGCTCAATCCGCAGGACGCGAAGCAGGCGGCCGACATCGGCGTCGACGCCGTCATCGTGTCGAACCACGGCGGACGGCAGCTCGACGGCGTCCCCGCGACGGTCACCGTCCTTCCCCGGGTGGTCGAAGCGGTCGGAGATCGCGTCGACGTCGTCCTCGACGGGGGGATCCGACGCGGGAGCGATGTCGTCAAGGCGCTGTGCCTGGGCGCGAAGGCGTGCACGATCGGCCGACCGTGGGTCTATGGGCTGGCCGCCGCCGGACGAGTGGGTGTAGACGAGGTACTGACCGTGCTCGAGTCCGAGATCGCCACGACGATGGCGCTGCTTGGCGTCCGTGACGTCAAGTCGCTCAGCACGGCCAACCTGAGCTGAACCGCTAAGCGATCAGCCGCTCGCTCGCACAACTCCAGCACGATCGCCTCGGTCCGCGCCGTCGTCCGGGATTCATCGGCCCCCACCACGTAGACAGCGCGCGCGAGCCGGCTGGCCGCGCCGTGTTCACCGAAATGGTCCAGCAACAGCACCACCGCGGCGTAAGCACCGCGCGGGTCGACGTGGTCGACGGGACGGTGCCGCAGGCTGGCGGCGGTGGCGTGCAAAGGCTCGAACAGGGAGGGGGTGATTCTCTCGGGATTGAGATCGGCGGACCCCGACCGGCTCAGGGCGCCGGTAATCGCGCCGGCGACGTCGCTAACGATGTCGCCGAAAAGATTATCAGTAACGATGACATCAAACCGGCCGGGATCTTCCACAAGTTGGATGCACGCGGTGTCAACGTCCACGTACGCCGGCTCGACGTCTTGGTGCTGCCGCGAAAGCCGCTCGAATGTCTCATGCCAAATGCTTCCCGCGTACTCCAGGACGCTGATCTTGTGGACCAGCGTAATGCGATTTCGCCGTGCACGGGCAAGCGCGAAGGCGTAACGAACGCAGCGTTCGACGCCGAACGCGGTGGTGACAGAGCCCTGGGTGGCGATCGCGTAGGGCGTCCCTGGACGAAGGACACCGCCTTCGCCGATATAGGCGCCTTCGGTGTTCTCCCGGACAACCGCGATGTCGACCGCTCCTTCACCGGTGAACCGCCGCAGGTTGACGAAGAGATCGAGCCCAAACCGGATCTTGAAGATGATCCCGCGTTCGAGCAGGCCGCGGGGCGCTTCCGCCCCGCCGACCGGAGGAGCGCCGACGAACAGCGCGTCCATCCGGCTCAACTGCTCGAACTCATCCTCCGCGATCAAGTCCCCCGTCTTCAGGTACCGCCGCGGACCGAGGTCGAACTCGGTGACCGCGACCGGGTAGCCCAAGCCCGCCAGCACCCGCAGCGCCGACTCACCCAGCGCCCGGCCGTGATCGTTCACGGGGACGAAGCCGACGGACCACGTCATTAGCGCCCTCCAGAATCGACACCGCACGGGCTACGGCGCGGCGACTACGTAACGGGCCGAACGTACGCCGTCGCGCACCGATTCAATCCGCATACGTCCCGGACAGCGGAACGCCCGTTAGTTCTCCAGAGCCAATCGCGGCACCATGACATCAGTGCGATGCCCATGGTGAGGGGAGATTTCGGTGGACAAGATTATGATCATCTCTTCGGACGGTCACGCGACTGGACGGGTCGATGATTATGCCCAGTACATGGACCCGGCTTTCCGTGAAGAATTTGATGCATACTGCGTCGAGTTCAAGAAGCAACCCAGGTACGCCTTCGATCCCGAGGTCTTTCGGCTTCGTGCCGACGAGGATGTCGTTGAGGAATGGACCCGGGAGGTTAACGAGCCCGGGCGCATGGAAGGAAAGTGGGATCCCGAGCGTCGCATTCTCGAGATGGACAAGGAAGGCGTCGCGGCCGACATTCTTTTCCCAGACTTCGGGAAGCCGTTCGAACTCTACTCGGCCACGCAAGGCACCAAGATGCAGGCGAAGGGACCAGACTTCCGGCGCAAGCAGGCCTCGGACCGCGCGTACAACCGCTGGCTGGTCGACTTCTGCTCCATCGCACCCGAGCGATTTGCTCCTAACGCGCTGATCGAGTTCCACGACGTGGACGCCGCGATCGCGGAAATGCACTGGGCCAAGGAGAACGGTTTCAAGGGCGTGGTCTGCCCCATGTTCGAGACCGATGAGCCGCTCTTCGATCCGAAGTTCGACCCGGTCTGGAGCACGATGGAGGACCTCCAGCTCATCCTCAACTCGCACGCCGGGATGTCGTCCACGAACCGGAGCGGCGAACGCGAGATCGCGGTGAACTCGATGCCGCACCCTTCCTGCATCGTTCCGATCATGAGCCGGCACATCGAGTTCTTCACGCACGAGGTCCTGGACCACCTCATCTTCTGCGGTGTCCTCGAGCGTCACCCGCGGCTCCGGGTCGTGTTCACCGAGCAGGGCTCGGCGTGGGTGCGCGGCAAGCTGGCGGGCGCGGACTACACGTGGAAGGGCAGCTACGCCCGGAGCGACCTGCGTGACGTCGTGAAGCTCTCGCCCACCGAGTACTTCGAGCGGCAGTGCTGGCTGGGCTCGTCCCTGCTGTCCGAGAACGAGGTCGCGATCCGGCATGACATCGGCCTGGACAAGATGATGATCGGAACGGACTACCCGCACCTCGAAGGCATGTGGCACCCGTCCGTGCGCCACTACCTGCGGGCGACGCTCGGCGTCAATCACGTGCCCGAGCAGGAGGCGAGGGCCATGATGGGCGGCACCGCCGCGGAGGTCTTCGGCTTCGACGTCGAGAAGCTGAAGCCGCTGGTCGACCGCATCGGGCCGACGCCGGAAGAGGCCCTGTCGGAGCCGGAACGCGACTTCTACCCGCGCGGTGACGTGCACAAGCCCGCCGTCGGCGCGCTCCTGTAAGAGGATTCCTTCCCGATGCACGAGGCTTCGCAAGCGAGCGACCACGACGTCATTGTCGTTGGCGCAGGGCCGGTCGGGCTCACGCTCAGCATCGACCTCGGGCGGCGAGGCGTTCGCTGCCTGATCATGGAACGGGAGCCCTCGACCGCGCCGTGGCCCAAGATGGACCGGTCGAACGCCCGCACCATGGAGATCTACCGGCGGCTCGGGCTCGCCGACCGGGTTCGGGCACTCGGCTACCCAGCGGACAACCCCATGGACATTGTCCTGGCCAGGACTCTGAACGAGCCTGCGGTGGCCGTACTGCCGTTTCCATCGGTGGCCGGGCGCCGCGAACAGATCGCGGCGTGCACAGACGGGACGCTGCCGCTCGAGCCGTACCAACTGGTCTCGCAAAACACCATTGAGCCGCTGTTGCGCGAGGTCGCGGAGAACGAGACTCCGAACACCACGGTCCGCTACGGCCTGGAGCTGGTGAACTTCGCGCAGGATGACTCCGGGGTCACGGTCTTCGCTCGCACGGCGGACGGCAAGGAGGAGCGATTCCGCTGCGCCTACCTCGTTGGCACCGACGGAGGGGCGAGCAGCGTCCGCAAGAAACTCGGGGTGAGGCTGGAGGGGCGCGCGGCCTTTCGCGAGATCCGCCAGGTGATCTTCCGGTCAGCGGACCTGTACGAGCGGATGGCCACCCCGAAGGGGCGCCACTACCACTTCGTGGACCACGACGGCGGGCTCGTGGTCCACGGCGACCGCAAGGAGATGTCCTACGGCTGCTCCCTGCCCGCCGACACCGACTTCGAGGCTCACCTGCGGGGCGTGATCGGATTCGACTGCGACCTCCAGGTCAGGCACGTCAACACGTGGCACCCTCACCTGCTCGTGGCGGAGAAGTTCCGGGTCGGGCGGGTGTTCATGGCGGGCGACGCGGTGCACCTCGTGATCCCGACCGGCGGCCTGGGGATGAACACCGGAGTCGGGGACGCGATCGATCTGTCCTGGAAGCTGGCCGGCGTCGTCAACGGATGGGGCGGGGAAGGACTGCTCGCGGGGTACGAACTCGAGCGGCGCCCGGTGGCCAAGCGCAACGTCGAGGCGTCAGGCTGGGCGGCGGACGGCCAGGCCCTATTCCGCCAACTCGCGGAGCACTACGTCGAGAGTGGTGGCACCGCGGCGCGCGAACGGCTAGTGAATTCCTTCCTCGAAGACCACGGCCGCATGCACGGGATGGTTGGAGTCGAGACTTGCTACTCCTACGCGGGGTCGCCGCTGGTGGCGTACGAACCGGGGAACCGGCCCTTCTGGGAATTCAGTCGGATCGAGCCGCACGGCAGGCCGGGTATTCGTATCCCGCACATGTGGCTCAAAGACGGCACCGCGCTGCAGGACGCGCTGGGTTACGACTACACGCTGCTTGACCTTACCGGCGACTCCGATACGACCGCCGTTGAGGACGCCTTTCGCGAGCGTGGCGCTCCACTGCAGGTGACCAAGATGGATGAACCGCAGCTAAGAGACGTATACAAGGGAACGCTGTTCCTTCTTCGTCCAGACCTGCATATCGCATGGCGGGGCGACGCCCCGCCCGCTGATCCCAAATCCATTGTCGCGATCGCGACCGGACACGGGCCGTCTTACCGGGCTTGACATACCGAGACATCGCCTTCTGGGCGGCGCAATTCGGGTTCCGCACGCGTCGAAGGGAAGAACGTTGGCGGAAAATCGGAAACCTCTGACCGGACCGGGGTCCAAGCCGTGCTAACGGTGTGGCTCGGCATCTGTACCGGAGCGGTCTATACACTCGTCGCGGTCGGCTTCAACATGGTTTTCGTCGCGTCCGGGACGTTCAACTTCGCCCAGCCGCAATACCTTGTCGTCGGCACCTTCATCGCGTATACCGCTGTGTTCACGTGGGGGCTGTCCCCGTGGATCGCGCTGCCGGCGGGCTTGGTCATCGGCGCCGTCAGCGGGATCGCTCAGGAGCGCCTGGCGATCCGGCCGGTCGCGGCGAAAGGCATCAACGCAGAACTGGTGACGATGGTTGGCTGGGCGACCGCGATGGAAGGCATCGTGCTCCTCATCTGGGGGGAGAATCCGCTCGCCGTCAATGGCGTCGCGTCCAACTCGGTGCTGATGGTCTTCGGGACCCGCGTCACCGTGGCGGAGATCGTTATCGTCGCCTTTACCCTGGCCGTCGCCCTCGGACTGCACTTCTGGTCACACCGGTCGCTGCTCGGAATCGCCTGCCTTGCCACCTCAGAGGACCGCGACTCGGCGATGCTGCGCGGAATCAATGTGAAACTGCTCGGCGTCGGAGCATTTGCCGTGGCAGGCGGCGTACTGGCGCTGGCCGGCCCTATCGCCGGGCCGATCACCTTCGCCGTCTACAGTTTCGGAAACACCGTGGTGCTGTATGCGTTCCTGGCCATGGCCATTGGCGGGTTCGGGCACAATATCGGCGCGGTTGTCGGCGGCATCAGCCTCGGGATCTTCCAGTCGGAGATCTCCCTTTACCTGGGCGATAAATGGGTCGACATCCTGACGTTCGTCCTCCTTCTAGTTGTGCTGTTGGCCCGTCCGCAAGGACTGTTCGGTCAGCGAAGAGAGAGAGTCATATGAGGACCCTCGCCATCGCCCGGCAGCTTCCGTCATGGCTCTGGCCGCTCATCGCGGGCCTGGCGCTCGTCGCCGGCCCGTGGATCGGACTGAACGCCGTCTGGACCAGGCAGTTGACTCTGATCGCGATCTACACCATCCTCGTCGCCAGCTTGAACCTGACCTTCGGCTACGCTGGGCTTTTCTCACTGGGCCAGGTCGCGATGTACGCGCTTGGCGCCTACGTCACCGCGATCTTGATGGTTCATGGCTGGCCGATCATCCCGAGCCTGGTGGCCGCGATGTTCGCCGCCGGCGTTCTCGGCGTCATTACCGGGCTGCCCGGCCTGCGGCTGGCCGGCTGGGGCCTGGGCATGACGTCGTTCTTCCTCGTCATTCTCACGCCCGACATAGCCCAGGTGTTCCAGTCGCAGACGGGCGGTCTGTTCGGGCTCGCCATCTTCGGCAACGCGCTCAGCGCGAAAGGCGTGTACCTGGCCTGCGCCATTTCCATGGTGGTCGTTCTCGGCCTGCTGCGGAATCTCGTGAGCTCTTCGTTCGGCAACTCACTGCGCGTTCTGCGGCAAAGCCCCGTCCTGGCCACATCCCTCGGCCTGAACGTGCACGGCCTGAAACTGAAGTCGTTCATTCTGTCGTCTATCCCCGCCGGACTGGCCGGCGGTCTCTACGTGATCCTGGACCACTACGTCTCGCCCGACTCGTTTGACCTGACCCTCGGCGTCTTGTTCATCGCCGCTTCGGTGCTTGGCGGGACGGAAAGCATCTACGGCGCGTTCTTCGGAGTCGCCGTCATCCAGTTCCTCACCTGGCGGGTCACCGCGTTCCAGCAGTACTCGCTGGTGGCGTACGGCCTGTTCCTGGTGCTGGGCGGCGTCCTGTTCTCGCGTGGCATCGCGGGCATCGCCCGGGACTTCGGCAACCGGATCACCCGCAAGGCCATCGTGGTGCCGGATCGTCTCGCCCCGCGGCTCACGACACCGGACGCGATCGCTCCGATCCCGGGCCAGCTTCTGCAGCTGACCGAGGTCACCAAAGACTTCCAGGGAAATCGCGCGGTAGACGACGTCTCGCTGACGGCTGGGCCGGGCCAGGTGACGGGCCTCGTCGGTCCCAACGGGTCGGGTAAGACCACCTTGCTCAACCTCATCTCGGGCCTGTACCAGCCCACCGCCGGCGACATCGTTCTTGGCGAGCAAAGGCTGCGGGGGGTTGCGCCTCATCGCGTCGCGCGCGGCGGAGTGGCCAGAACCTTCCAGACACCTATCATTCCGGCCGGCATGACCTGCCTCGAGGTGGTGGCGTCGGCCGGCTACGCGAACGACGCCCCCGGCATTCTGGCGACCATGCTCCGTCTCCCCGCGTGCGGCCGGGCCAACCGGTCGCGGCGCACCTCCGCCCTGGAGACTATGAGGCTGGTCGGGATCGAGCATCTCGCCGAGCAGCCCGCCTCCGGCCTCCCTCTGGGTAGCCGCCGCCGGGTGGAGGTGGCGCGCGCCCTGGCCGGCCAGCCGCGACTCGTCCTGCTCGACGAGCCGGCATCCGGGCTCGACGAGGGCGAAGTGGACGATCTCGCCTTGGTAATCCGCCGTGTGGCCGACGCGGGTGGAACGGTGATCCTCGTCGAGCACAACTTCCGCATGGTCTGCGAGGTATCTGACCGCATCTACGTCCTCGAATCGGGACGATTGCTCGCGCAGGGAACACCCGACGAGATTCAGCGCGACGAGGCCGTCGCGGCCAGCTACCTCGGGCAGCTTCCCGACGCCGAGGAGATCATCCCCCACCCCAATCCCGTAGGGAGCGAGTGAATCGATGAGCTCCGACGCTCTCCTCCGAGTCGAGTCGCTATCCGCTGGCTACAGAGACCTCCAAGCGATCTGGGAGGTCGACCTCACCGTCCAAGCCGGCCAGGTCACCGTGTTGCTGGGGCGAAACGGGGCCGGAAAGAGCACGACGCTGCTCACCATCGCCGGCCTGCTGCGGACGCTGGGCGGGCGAGTGGAGCTCGGCGGCGAAGACATCTCCGCCCGCCCCGCCCGCCTGCGCACGAAGATGGGCCTCGCCCTCGTCCGCGAGAACAAGCGCATCTTCCGCCAGCGCACGGTCGAGGAGAACCTCCTCATCGGAGGCTTCATCATGCGGCGGGCAGAACGGCAGAAGGCGTTGCGTCGTGCCTACGAGCAGTTCCCCATCCTCCTGGAGCGGCGCCACCAGCTGGCCGGCGCCCTCAGCGGTGGCCAGCAGCAGATGCTAGCGATAGCGCAAGCCCTGATGCCACAGCCGCGCGTGATCATGCTGGACGAGCCAAGCGCGGGACTCGCGCCGGCGATCGTGAAGGACGTCTTCGCGACTCTTACCCGCCTCCGCGACGAGGGCGTGGGCGTCCTGCTGGTCGAGCAGCTGGTCGACCAGGCGATGGCGGTCGCCGACCGGATCGTCTTGCTCGACCAGGGACGAGTCGTCTCCGCCGGCGCGGGCGCGGGGATGCCTGATATCGATAAATTCCGCGGGGTGTACCTTGGCCGTAAATGATTGACTTCCATACTCATTGGGTCCCCTCCGGGCTGCCCGACCTGGCCGCACGTGCGGGCGACCCGCGCTGGCCGGTC
>Ga0210386_10000946_pt1 | contig 26418 bp, 24 predicted proteins | sample IncBWH32OmetaG_FD_160091 | JGI IMG/M metagenome (GOLD analysis project Ga0210386, IMG submission 160091) | Forest soil microbial communities from Barre Woods Harvard Forest LTER site, Petersham, Massachusetts, United States - Inc-BW-H-32-O ...
TTTATTTAACTTTTAGGTGCGGAACTGGGTGCGGAATTTGAGTACTGAATTATCATATTTTAGTATAAAATGGAGGTTTCTTTAAAAATACACCCTAATGACCCCAAAAGCCGGAATTGCTTTATTCCCAATATCTATAGGGTATGTTGAGGCAAATACCATTTACTCCTTTGTTCCTTGTCCATGGTCTTGAAAACCGTTGAACCTTACGGGTTCCGGGGGTTCGAACCCCTCTCTCTCCGCCCAATGATAACAAGGGATACAGAAGTTTTATGCTGTATCCCTTTTGCATTAAAATAGGGGCGAAAAATCTCATGGAGTTTTGCTCTGCGGGCTATAATGACCTTGTCCTCGTAATGTTTTCTTAATGTGCTCGCATCTGCATGCGTGGTGTTGTTATCATTCCCCAAGGCTGGAACAAATTGGTCTGTTGTGTATCTTCAACTGGAAGATTAATTCAAGTCCGCTTTCTTGCGAGTGTTCAATAGGCTTCCGAAACGCCGATAATATGTTGTGAGTCCATATTTTCCATGGTTCCGCATATCAGGTACGGTAGCTAATCTTCCACCTACTCCATTGATTTTCTTTCCTAAGGACCACAATTACATGCCATCCACCCACCAGGGAGAACAACCACATTTCCATATATATGCATAGTATTCGGTGCTGCTAATATGCTAAGTGAACCAACTGTTATATTCTGAAAGGTGGGTACACTGGTTCCTAATACACATTGATGACCATTCTTATTGAAATACACAGTACTTGTGGAAGGTGTATAAAATGTTCCATTATCAATGAAATTACCTGCTGTAGTTAGTGTATATGATGCTCCATTCAGTGTTGCTCCTGAGTTTACGGTTACATTTGATGCGGTAGTAATATTTCCTCCAAGTGTTGTTGTACCTGATGTTCCTATTACCAGATTATTCATCGTTATGGTTGAGGTACCTCCTAATGTCTGTACGCTGCTGCCATTCATTGTTAGCGTATCGCTATGGGGATTGAATGTTCCGCCAGTATTGGTAAAATTGCCTGCTATATTTATATTATAGTTATTGGTTGTCATATCAAAGGTACCAGAACTTATTGTGAGGCTACCCGCAATAGTTAAATTATAGGTTGGATTTACTGTTCCTGTGCCAGATAAACTAAGGTTATTGAATGATATGTGAGAACTTCCTCCTATAGTCTGCGTTCCGCTTCCATTCAAGGTTACTGTTCCAGTGCCTACTGTATATGTTCCATTATCGGTAAGGTTACCGCCTAATGTTAATGTGCCGCTACTTAACCCGCTTAAGGTGGTATTGTTATTTATGGTCAGGTTGCCTGCTACAGTCATAGATGAGCTTGCCGTTGTTTTAATGGAAGTAGAAGAACCTGTTGACAATACCAAGTTACCGTAAGCTGATGGTGTATTGGAAATCGTTTGATTGGCATTAGATTGATATACTACGGTACTGTTTGGGTCAAAGCTTATATGAGCGGTTGTGTAATTGGTTGGGAAAGCAGGTACTGTACCGGACGAAGTGAGTCCCATAATAAATTGTCCGCTGGAGGCTATGGTAAAGGATCCGCTTGAATTACCGTTTATTTTATTCGTTTTACAGTTTAATATGCCGCTGGTTATCGTTAAATTGTTCTTAACAGTATCGGGGCTTGCTAAGTAAACCGTGTCGGATGAATTGATGGTTAGGTTATTGAAGGTGCTCAGTTGTGATCCCCCTATTGTTTGTGAACCCGAAGTTCCGTTAAATGTAATTGTTCCTGTATTGTTGGTAATATTCACAGGTTGGTCGTCATTGATCCAGTTACCTGATACAGTCACATTGTGACCGCCCATATTTACAACGCAACTACTACTTAAAGTTACATTAGTAGCAGTAAAATCACCTGCAACTGCTTTTGGATTATTTCCGATTGTGGTAAGGTTATAATAAGCGCCGCCAACAGGTACAATTATAGTACTTCCTGTCCCTCCGACATATCCATATTCTATGGTGTCGCCTGGCGCCGATGCGTTAAGTGTAATTCCTGTTTGAAAATAGTCTTCAACATGGGTAAATGCATTGGCTTCATTAACCCAGGTTGTAGAATACGACGTTCCGTAAGGTACCATCATACCTATATCATAATGACCATAATTATATACCGTTACGGGGCCATTAATATCATTATCATCCAACTCTGTAAATGAATTTGTTGATACAAAATGTACATTGGATGCTATTATTTGTGATGTACCTGCATAATAAATAGCTCCAGTAAATGAGCTCCAGCTTCCGCCACCGGAAAGAACAGTTCCTGAACCAGTTAAATGAATGGCACCACCCGCCACACTTCCATTATTCGTTAATATACCACTAATTGTACAGACTGCCGAAACAGTAAATGTTTTTCCTGCATCAACAAGTATCTTATTTACTTGAATACTTTGGTTTACTGTTACTGACCCAGCTATTTCGGCTGTATCTGTTCCGCAAGGTATTACCCCTCCTACCCAGGTACTGGTAGCTGACCAGTTGCCACCAGTAGAGGTTGAAACTATTTTAGTTGGCGGTGGCGGAATTGAAAGCACAGTAGTGCCACTGACCTTTATAATAGAGGTACTGTTTGTTGTACCTCCTGTATTAATAACAGACCCGCTATTTGACCAGCTGCCGGAAACAAATATGCTGTCCCCATATAGGTCAAGGTAAGCGGTAGAATTAATCTGCAAGGTGTTGGTAACAGACAGGTTATGTACAAGGGCTTCTGAAGTTGCAGCGGTTCCTGAAAAAGTTAAATTATAAAATGTATTGTTTGCAGGTTCTTTAATGGTTGCGGTTGAATTAAAAATAACAGTGTTGCCGGTTGCTGTTGCGTTTAATGTATCCTTACTGCCAAAATAATTATAGGATATTTCAAGTGTAGCATTTTTTGCATTTATCCAGCACGTGCTGTTTGTGCCGAAATTTCTTATATATCCATTACTTGTATTCGTAAGTTCTACAGTTCCTTTATTGTTTATTTTAAAATATGAAGAACCATTGTAGATTATAGAGCAGGAGCTGACCATGTTAACTGTCGAATCAATAGTAAAGGTTCCTCCGCCACTTGGTTGAAATCTAATATTACCGCTATATCCGGTCCAGCTTCCTGCCCCAACTATGTTTGCACTGCCAGGTACAAAGACAAACAAAACTCCCGTACCTGATATGCTCCCGTTATTTATCACCTTATTATACACGCCAAATGTACTGCTGATAGTTAAAGTATAGGAGTTATTAACGGTTAGGATATTGGGATCGTTTCCTCCGGTATAGGTTACATTGCCGGCAATAGTTACCGTATCGTGTAAGCTGGGTGCTGACCCACCCACCCAGGTTGAACCTACATTCCAACTACCGCCTGTTGTAGTTGAGGTAATGTTATGGCACTCAGCCATAAAAGGTAAAAAAAATAAAAAAAATAACACTAACCTTTTCATGACTATTGATTATAAATATTGATTATTTGTCTATTACATTTTACAAACGGCACATCCTGGCAAAAATCGCTCAGCATTCTCATGCTGGCAGCATCGTCATCCACTATTACGCAGCGTAGTCTTTCCATGGTGGTTGAGTTTATCAGGTTATTTCAGTTTATCTATCAGTTGTATTTTATGCCATTTTCTGCAAGGGCTAATTGGAGCTTTATCAATGGAAGGTGCTATAGGAGATGATACATTGCTTAGCTTTTAATTAGTATTAAATTATTTGGCTTTTTCGACATGTCTACCAAAAAAGAGTCTAAATAATTCGGATTATGCCAATCGTCCCATGGAATTAATGCAAAAAAAGCATTTAAAAAATCTTCTGCAAGAGCGGCATCATAAATTTTGGCACCTACCCAACGTGCGCTCTTATATTGTTGATTAGGAAATGCCTTTTCCGGAATTGTTATTCTTTTATTACCTATTATTTTCCATGCACCATAATCAAGCTGTTCTCTTGATACAGCAATAAGTGAGATTAAGTCATCGGGATAAGTTAGATTAGACAAATTTATTTTATTTACATCATCTACAATCTCATTAAAAAAAGCACACCTAACTACATTTGGCATCATCAAATCTAACGCTTGTCCAACACAGTACTTGTTATTAATTAAGGGCACTATGAAAATATCTCCAAATGCCCACTGAATCTTTTTGTTTCGCCTCATTTCTTTAAGTTTAACAATTTCAAATATAGTATTCTATATCTTTAATAGCTATTTTGTAGGCTTAGGCTCTTCACCTCCCGCCTCTTTATATCTTTTATCATTCATCTGGTAACGTTTATTTGCTAATTTACCTCCTTGTTTTTTTGGACCTCCATTCTTTCTAATATGTGTTTCTTCAGCTACATCAAGGTTTTCCGTTTTAGGCTTTTCAAGAACAGTATAGTCATGTTTTACTCCCTTAGTTTTATCATGAACTTTCTTCCTTTGTACAAAGGACTGCTCATCCTTTGATTTTCCAATATAATCCTCTCCCGTGCTTGGGTCAGTTCTTTTATATATTATCCCATCACCTTCTACTTCTTCCATTGTTTTCATTGCTGCAGACATATTTTCCTCCATAACCTCAGCATCCTCTCCGGCGAGAACCAGTGCTACAGCTAGCCCAACAATCTGTCCCTGCGCATATGCATCCCCAGCAAAAGCTTCTTTTGCAACTGAAGATACCATTTTTATTGCGTCCGCTGCATCTTTAAGACCTGGATTAAACTGCAGAACTGCATTAATCATATCTTCTGGCGTTTTTATTTCAGGAACATCTCCTTTAATCAATGTTGTAGCGGTAGTGAAAATATTTTGAGCTGCATGAATTGCTGCATTTTGAGCATCCTTCTGAGTGGGGATTGCCGAAAACAAAACATTTGCCATACCTGCGCTAAAATTCACAACATTTCCTACAGTACCTTTCAAATCTAATGATGATATAACTTGTCTTGAAGTAGCCCATCTTCCAACTTCAACCAATGCATCCGTTAATGGATCCTTTCCATCCTTATCATTAGTTACAATAGGATTATCAAGCCCGTATGAATATGGGCTATAGTTAGGATATTTTGAAGCCTTTGGATCAAGTGTTAACCATTTAGCTATTCTTGGGTCGTATAACCTTGCCGTAAAGTCATACATATTCGAAGTCCCATATATTTCGTTAAGTTTCAATCTTCCGTTAAACCCAAACTTATATGCACTGTCTCCATTTAATAGATAAGTTCTTCCCGGTTGCTGCATCCCGAATGGGTAATAGTCTTGAGAACTAATTACAACCGGCAAATAGTACTTCGCAAGTGTATCAGTGCTTACTGTATCTACTGGTACCTTTTTATCACTTATCGTAACTAAAACATTTTCAAGGTGATTTGTTAACTCGTATTGTTTCTGACCTTCAAGGTATGATATAGTTAAACTATCAATACTACCTGAACCTAAAACAGGCTTTTTCATTAACAGAATCGTATCTAATACACCTAACCTTTTACCTCCATATATTTCCCATTCAGTTAGCCTTACAGTATCTTTCTTTCTGTCGTATATTGCTAAAACATCTCCATTTGCCACATTGGTGTATATGGTAGTATCAGCAGTATTCGAATAAGGATAATATCTTTTCTCTATAAGATTCATTAAAGGATTATAGAAAAAAGCGATACTGTCTCCATTATGTTTCTTTACTTCTCTCACTGTTCCATAAATTGTCCAAGTAATGGTGTCTATACCTCCGGCACTATCCTTTGCCAACTGCCCAATTCCATTGTATTGGTAGTTTCTCTTACTTGGCTCATTATCTATATCTATTGTATAGTTAGTTGAACTTATCGCATCATTAGTATTTGTTAATTGGTTTCTTCCTTTTGTGTAATGGTATGTTAAGCTATCCATTTGCATTGGCCCAACAGCACTATTTCCATGCCTTATGTATGTTAAAATATTACCATTTTCATCATAGCTTATCTTTTCCTTAAAGTCATTAATACTGTCTGATGCAGTCCAGAGGTTATTTACAGTATCCACCCCTTTAAACGCCTTTTCTGAAATAATCCTATTCAATTGGTCATACCCATAAGTATAACCTATTGTTTTAGGAGAAAGCTTGCTAATTGAATACGTCGCTCCACTTACATTACTATTATAGAGTGAGGTGGCTGGCAAACCAGAGGGCTGAAAGTTACTTGCTCCTATTGACCTGTAATCACCATTAAAATAATTTAATACAAACCCATAGGCATCTCTTGCCACCGTATTATTAAATCCTTGCACATCGCCATCCCCTCCCATATCATACGATGGATTATTTATACCACTATTTATACTCTTTAACCATCCATTAATTGTGTATGCAAAATCAATACCCTGAACACTTCTTCTTCCGATTACCTCCCGTGCAATGGGTCCATCGTCATAGTACTCATAACCAGCATCGTGTTCCCAAAACAGACTATCATGGCTTGTGAGGACATCGGTAAGTCTATTGTCTGCATCATATTCATAACTGTGAATAAACTGATCTATACTGTCAGGCTCATATACCATTTCGGTTACCTTGCCGCTTGCCAAATCATAATAATAATTCACTCGCTTATACCTCTGTTTAACAATACTATCATGAGGTACGTCTATTAACATGCTTGCGATATTTCCCCCAATATCATAAGTATAGTGAACTGCATTATCATAAGTTCTAATATTATTATCATTCCGTTCTTCGTAAGTTATACTGGCAATTCTCTTTCTCAGGTTTTGCTGAACAAGTGGTATATTGCTATATGTAACAGAATCATAATAGGTATGTGTAACCTGTGTACGAGTACCCGTGTTTATGAAATTTTGTAATTCATCATCTTTTCTACTAAAGGTATCTGGTAAGACAGGTAGTACTCCGTATGCTATAGTGCAACCAACGCAATGGAAACAGCTTGGCAAATTTTGCGGCACTGTACTTACTTGACCTACCTCAATTACCCTGCTCAAAGCATCATATATATTATACGTGTAAAGAAGAGGTCTTTGTAAAGCATTTTGCACCAACACTACTCTACCAAGGCGGTCGTACCAGAGGTGCCCTGTGCAGTTTTTAAATAAAACTGCACAGGTTTTCATATATATAGCCAAATGATATTCAAATCTCACCGATGAAAAAACTAAAATGTCAAAGAACGTTGCGTAATAATTAATGAACGGTAACAAATTTACTCTAACTATTTTCTTTTTATCCACCGACGTTATGAACTGCACTTTTGAAGTCATAAGTTACCATAAACGTGTTATAAGTTGCATTTCATAATTCAATAATAGTACTGATTTCAGCCTTAAAGTGTCATTTCAATTCTCTTGTCTTTACGGAAGTTATGTACAAAAACCTACGATATATCGTAGGTCATCAATTTACTTCAGCAGGCTATTTTGCTCTCAATACATTGACACCGGTTACATTTTGAACACTTGTTGTTACGCACCCTTGTCTTTTTTGCATTTTGCATCCTTTTTTCATGATCTAATTGCAATTTATGACCAAAGTATACCTCCTTCGGTGTTAATGGTTTGTGTTTAAAATGGGGGCGTTTTTCATTATAATCTTCTACCGCCCATACAATAAACCTTTCAAATCCTTCCAGTGTTTCAAATTTCCGGTTCCTTAAATACCTGCCTTTTATTGTCTTATGAATAGCTTCTACAGGTGAGTTTGAAAATCGGATATCCTTCAATGCACGTATCTTGGTTATCTTGTACTCCGTCAATCGGCTTATAAAGTCATTCAGTTTCTTGTTGTTGTTTTCGCTTCCACCGTCTGTCACAAGATAGCTGTGATGCTCTTCCGGATGACGGAATTCCTGGTCAGGATGCATAGCCATCACATTTAATGCTTTTATCAACGCCGTTTTAACATTTTCAAAAGTTGCTTTTACAGATATGTGGTAACCTAATATCATTTTTGAATAACTGTCCATGACAAATGTTATAGATTTCACTTCTTCATCATTCATGGGGTAATACGTAGTATCGCAATGCAAAAATTCGTTTGAACAACTTGCATTAAGACCCTTATGCTTTTGGATCTTCCGAACGGTTTTTTTATTTATTTCCAGCAAACGAGCGCATTTGTACCAGGTATGCAGACTGGCTATCACTTTTCCGTTCCTATAACTTTGACTGGCAATTGAAGCTATCGGCCAATGACCCAATTCCGGATCTTTCAGCATTTTTTCTATTGTTTTAAATTCTTTTAACTGGAGTTGGTGTGGATGACGCTTAACACATAGTGAAAGGTAAGAGTCCCAACAATCTGTTCTTGCTTCCAACAGCCATTGATAATATAATGTCCTTGACAAACCAAATAACTTTAAAGCCCCATCAAGACCCATAGGTTTGCTCAATACGAAGATACATTCAACGATCTTCTTTTGAAGAAGTTTGTCTTTATCCGCTTTACGGATAACATTCATCATATAGGGTGAAAGAGTTATCCATGAACGCTTAATGCCGCCTAATGTTCGTTTGAGTTTTTCGTTTTCTTTTCGGACAATTGCAGCTTTGGTTACATCAGTAAACAAGTGCCTGAATTCGCTGCCCAGGTAATCCTCATATTCCATTTTACGCCAATGTGATATAGTGGTATAAGGTATTTTCTTCCTGAATTCATCAGGCAGCAAGTGTTCGTTATGGCTTGCATATAGGAATACTACCGAACTGTCATACTTATTCTTCATGGCTCTTTATCTATAAAGGTAGCCTATGAATTTTGCTCACTTATGAATATGTTATAAGTGACAGTAATAGTGTCATCAATGACAAAAACTGGGTTATAAGTTACGGTAGGGGAGCGTCTGTTAAACCGAAGGATAAGCACCATTGGTTTTTCTGGGGACAAAATAACCTTTGATGCAGTTAGGGTTAAGAATACAAATTTGTATATGATCTTTGTCTCTAAAGCCAGCCCCTTTGTATAAAGGCTCACCTTCAATAAACATTCCTCTCACTGAATCGAACCTCCTCTTCATAGTGCTATGAAGGGTTTCTATTACAGCACAATCCAATTCTCTTAAAACAAAATCTTTATTCTTATCACTTTTAATATTCTTATTTACAGGTAAAGGGCTGCCTGAATTCTTATTATTGAGGATAAGACTATTATGCGCTTCTTTTACAATCTGCAGATTAGCCGAATCAAGTAAATCTAAACAATAACCTAAGTTGATGATTCCACCAATAGCTGAGGGCTTTTTAATTTTATTCGGATCCCTATCATGTTCCTCTTTTGCCCATTCTAATGCTCTCTGATCATTGTTTTCCCAAAAATAGATACCGTGACCTAACCAGTCCCATTTTTCTTCGCTATGCTTTAAATCGATTGATTGTTGTGTTACTATCTTATTACGGACGTCTTCATCACAACCATGAAATCCAAGAATTAGATTTGCTCTTGTGGAATACATAGGTTTTTATAACGGGAACTTACCTTACCGTTTTTTGTAAGTAATCCTGCATTAACAAGAAACAGAATAGAAGACTTCTTGCTTTTCAATGCTTTTTTGGTCTTTTTTCTAATTTCTCTCACTATCAGTTCTCTTTCTTTCTCTGTCATATCCAATAGTTTTATTTTCTTACAATGTCAAAAATACAAATTAATTTCCTTAATAAATAGCCTGAAAAATAATTTCATAACATATCACTGTTCAATTCACTATGCATAAAGATAGGAAAAATTATCCTAACGGATGATACTTTTTCAGGATTTCCTTCTGTTCCTCCGTTGAAACCTGTACATATCGCTCTGTACAGGAAATCCACCTATGACCTGCCATAAGTTGCACCTGCTCAAGCGGTATCTTACATTCATTCAGCCAATAACATATGACACTATCCCTGATTGCCATGGCATTGAGGTTTTTGTCTGGATATAATGGCTTCAGTGATTTGAGTAGTTTTCTCGTATTATCAAGGGCATCTGGAAGACCCGTTAATCCAATGGCAAAACTGTCTGTTTTACATTTCAATAGCCTTTTTCTTCCAGTGTTGATATAGTCGTGCAATATGCCATATTGCTTGGGCTTGATTTCCAACCGGCGACTGGTTAATAATTGTCCGCCGGTTATACTTATTATTCCTGCGTCCAAGTCTATATCAGATACTTTTAGCCTTATTATTTCCGCAACGGTCATACCTTGGTATAGTAACAGTGATATTATTGCCTTGTTTTTAGGTATAAGTTTCTTATACTTACCTTCTCTTTTGAACATTAATTCAAGTTCTGCCATGGTGAACAAGTCGGAATGAATTACGGTTTTATCAATTCTGCCCTTCAGATTTAATTGGCGGCATGGATGATCATCTCTTCTCCCAGTATCCAGTAGGAAATCATAATACTTTTTGATATAAATAAGAATAGTCTTCCTGGCACTTATGGTCAAAGGTCGATATGCTTTTTGCTCTATACTGGATAATACATCACAGTATTCATAGCTGTTGGCTTTGGGATTTATAGCAAGGTAATTCCTCATGGAATTGCCATATCCTTTTACTGCTTCTTTGGTATAACCTTTTTCCTGCATATAGCTTCTGAATTCTGTAATAATTGCAGGATCAGGTCTGGGTTTTGTCATACTTGTTGATTTTATTTTGGTGTATTTAGTTTATTGTTGAGACGCAATTTTCTTCTCTTTGCGTACATGATTGTAGTATCCAACATTTCATGTCCAAGCATACGGCGCACAAAATCTAAAGGAGCACCTGCTTCTATCAAATGTGTGGTTATTGAGTGCCTCAGCATATGCAAGTGTATATTTTTAGCTATTATGGTTTTATTACCTGTCTTTCTGGCAAGACCTTTTAAATAGTGGTGATTAATAGTACACTTCTCAAATCTATTTCCAAATTTGTTCAGTATAAAACCGTTGCATGGCTTTTCAGGGTTTATCCTTCTTATCCGCTCGTAAACAAGGTATTCTTTCAAATCCTTCATTACTTTCTCGCTCATAGAGACAGTTCTGCTCTTATTGTTTTTGCCAGCTCTCACATTTAATATACCCTTATGGAATAAAACATCTCTGACGTCAAGGTTTTTCATTTCCTTGTATCTCAGACCGCATCCATATGCCAACCCAAGTATTGCTATCACGAGACGATTGTTAGTGTTGGCATAAAGTTCTTTTATTTCCTCCTTGGTAAGTACCGGCTGCTCTTTACTGCTACCAAACAGGAATTTCGGCAACCGGGCAGGAGATTTTTCAATACGGGCCGTTGCAATAAGATGGTCAAAAAATAGACACACCGAATACAAGTGGTGACGGATACTCTTCTCACTCAACAGCCCGCCTCTTATAATATTGGGACGTTCACGCAGATATTCATAATAGGCAATTATCTCTGCAGCTTTCACATCCCTTACATTCTCTATTCCTTTTGTCTCCAGGAAGAATAAGAACTCCCATGCAGGATAAGAACACCATTCGGCGGTATTATAGCCTTGTGCAGATACTCCCTTACAGAAATCTTCATAGAGTGCAATGTATGTTTTGTTCTTTATGGGTAATTGTTTCATTTTCTTTCATTGAATTATGCAGCACTTGGAACACCACCGTGAGAATCCTTTCCTGTATTATACTCTGGCGTTCCAGAATGGTATTTGATATGTGGAACACCAAGTTTCTCAAGCTGTGTGTTTATGCTGTTCCTCATCTTACGTTGGTTCTTTTCCATATCATCCCAATAAACGATACGGTACTTTAAACCACGGTTGGCGTAACCATTACGTTCGACATATTCCATTTTAAACAGTTCATCCGTGAACCGAAAACAACTGGTTTTCGAAACACCCATTTCATGCCGCAGTTCTCTCATGCTGAACCAATAATCTTTAGCCTTATCGCCTGCCTTCTGGGAAACGTAGCCCCTTAGATTTGTAAAGAACTTCTTGGTTTGCGGTTCCATATCTTCAGTTTCTACAGAGATAGCATTGAATAATAGATCGCTGGCCATCTTCACGTCATTAATCTCGGCTATCAGTCTGCCTTGTTCATCCTTTTTTCGTTTATACTGGTGCAAGAGACATATATGGTTAACCAATGCCTGAAATATTTTATTGATGACGATCATGGTGTCCGGTCTTGCATGAATAATTATTTTACCTGCATGAGGATTTACTACTTCCATCGGCTCGATGCAATATAAAATATGCCTAAGCAAGTCACCGGCTCTTTTTTCATCACCATCATTAATGAGCCCGGCGCATTTTGAATTGTGATATTGTATTAATCTCTCTGTTTGCGAATGATTCTCATCAAGGCTGACTTTAATGTTGCCCGTATTGGCTGCATCAGTTTCGGGTAAAAAGGCTATTGAAGAAAAATGACTTCTTACTTGTTTCACAGAGGATTCAATGTTGCCAAGTTTATTTTTTGTGGTCGTGGCAGTAGTTAAAACACCACCCTGTTGCAGCAACTTCAAAGCCTGGGCTGCCTTCTTCTCCAATCCGTTTGGCAGAAGCATGGCTTTATTCATCAGATCACTGTGTGAGCAATGGTAAAATGACCTTGCACTTACATTATTTAAAAGCAGGCGGTCTTCCAGTGGTACAAACTCTCCAATTTTGGAAATTAGCTCGTTCACGTTTTCAGCATTTCCTTTTATTCCCATATGCAGCGGTATAGTACTCTTGTAGCTTGACGCTGTCATGAATATCATCAATCTGATATGTTCCTGGCCTATTATTCCTGCCTTTTCAAGTAAATTGTTCATCCGCCCCATTATATCGTGGCCTGTAAGAAGGGCTTTGGCTGTCCTTTCTTCCGAATGAGACATTCTGCCCATTTCTTCAAGTTCTATTTTATGGCAGATAACCTGCTCATCACGGCGTTTCTCAAGCAGGCTTGCCAACTGAAGCATATCGGTGCCTACCTGTTCCTCATCGGTACAAAACAATCGTGCAATTGCTTCCTTTATTTGCTGAACCTGTTCATGTTCATAGAGGTCGACTTTATCAGGTAATGTCCTATCAGAGCTATCTTCCGTAATCAGCAAGGTAACTTTTAGGCTTGAAAAATCCATAGGAAGGGCGCCCATGACGAAATAGTTATTCAACCTGCCTCTAAACAACAACTTACCTTCATGTATCTGTTCCAACTTACTGGTTTCCGTGGCGATCTTTTCCGAAGTAACCTTAGCAATAGCTGTTTTGACTTTCTTGGCTTGCGGAACCCGCTTTTTTACCTTATCATTCTTTAAAATAATATCCTGCAAATCTTTTACTGTATCCCTACTACTCAAGCGCACCTCCCTTTTGATCAAACATTGTGTTGTCCGGCAGTTTGCATATAACACCATTGCTTACCGTATTGCCTGACTGGGGTACTAAGGTGGTATCTGATACATAGTTGAATTGTTGTAAAATAGTTGCACCGGTAGTATCGGTATACATATATAAAGATGCAGGCCATGCATGCAATTGTCCTGACCTTATATAGTAATCAAACTCAATTATTGCAGCTAATCCGACATCAAAAGAGTTAGAAGTCTCAATGCCATAATATAAAATGGCACAATTTTCTGCATTTTTTTGCCCTGCTTGATTTTCGAGATCCCTCAAATTGCTTGATAATTCTGCGATTTGTCGGAATATTGGGTTTACTTGTGCGGTTAGAAGTGTGTTGTTTTTTCTTGAGTATTTTATTCCACCTGGAAATAGTAGGTATTGTAGTCTTTGTTTGCCCAGAAAGTCGAGTTTATTCCACAATACCAGCAAGTTACATGATGTTTCAAGGGCTTTTTCTATGTCTTTTTCAAGGTTAGAATTATTTCCGCCTACTTGCTTTAATTGATCCTCTATCTCAGCTATTTTTTGATTGTACCTTGTTGAGAGCTTATTAAATAGGTCTGTCGATACTTTACCTTGCCCTGCATTTTCTTCCAGATTTTCCAGTTTTGTTTTTTCATTAGTTAATTCTGTCTTTAACAATTTTACACTTGAAACATCTTGGTCAGCCAATTGTCGATAGGTAATTACAAGTTGCTTTTTGATAGCTTCAAAATGCATTGGATTAATGGTATACTCTCTCAGCTTCTCATTAAACAATGAATGCATTTTTTCGACATTTACTGTAACACCATGACTTTTGCCATCCATGATAATTTTGCATCCATTCCTACATTTGTAATAATCATATCCGCTACTCTTGGGATTATGATAGCCAGTTAATGGGTCCCCACATTCGGAACACATACAAAATTTCTTTAAAGGCAAATTCTCGTTTACAATTTTGCATTTATATCCTTGATGATTCTTTTTTACATAGCCATTGATTCGCAGAAACATCTCTTCCGAAATTATTGGTGGATGAGTACCTTTACTAAATGGTGCATCTGCCTTACCTTCAGCATATGCCCTTTTTAATAGTGGGGTAGTGACCCAGCCACAATAAAAAGGATTCCGTATCAGTTTTGAAATACAGCATGGGGTCGTTTTATAGCCTATCAGGTCAAGTTGTTTTGCAACTTCATGATATGTTAAGTGATTGTCAACCAGTTCGAAGATTTTACTTATATATTGTATTTTTTCACCGTCAATGACTACAATAGATTTCTTCTCACCTTCTGGAATAATTCGTTTATATCCAGGTCCGACTCTATAAAGCCATCCTCCGCTCTTCATTTTTGCGATCTTGCCAACATTACACTTCTTTGCACGGCGCCGATTTTCTCTTTTTACCTCCATTATATCGTTATCTATTTCGTCTTCCGCATCTTCGTCGCCCAGTTTTCGTGGTTTTGAAACATCCTGCACATATATTCCTTTTTCCTTTAATTCTCGTCTCTGCATAGCGCCAAATATTCCTTCTCTTGTGAAACGGTCTATTCCGTCAACCAGTATAACAAGAGGTTTGTTAGGGCATTTATCTGCAAAATCCAGCATTTCGTAATATTTCTCTCGTTCACGCTTGGATCCGCTTTCACCAATATTCCCAAATAGCCCAAGGTCTATATAGGCTTTCTCTTTTCTATGGCTTTCACAGTTGTTGGATTGTGTACTCAGGCTGAAGCCTTCTTCCTGCTTTTTAGAAGAGACACGGGTGTAGGAAAGGCTGTAATTGACAACCAGACCCTCTGTTTTTGGAGGCTTAATGCCTGAAAACTGAACAAGAAGTTGACCAAAGTCCTGTAATTGATTATTTTGATTCATTTCCATAATGTGTTATTTATTTACCACAATAAATACGACAGAAAAATCATAAACCCAGAAAAAAGTTCTAAAAGTTCTAAACATTTTTTCTCATCAGTAACATTAAAGTCTGGAAATATCTTTAAATACAGGGCATTTATACTTACCTAAAAAAATTTTGCTCGTCAATAATACTATTGCTACTTGAGTAACTGCTTCACTTGTATCAGATGTTGTCGTTGTAGTTATAGTATATTCCTATTCTTTTGATTGTGTATTCTGCACATTGAAAATAAGCAAACACAATTCCTTTAGTGAGGCATGCATTTCCCTTAATTCGTTATCCGACATATCCTTATAACCAGGCATGGTTTTCAATTCTTCAATGCCCATATCCTTATTTTCTACTTTTGGAAAAATGATGTTTCCTGCTTCCATAGTTTTTATAGTTTTAAAATGAGGGTCTTTATAATTTTAGAATTTTCTTCTTGACTGTTATTTCTCCTTCAACAGCATACATACTTTATCCAAGTTGAAATCATGAAACGTATCGTATATGTTGATACCCAATTCTAAACTGTTTAAGCCGTCGAAATCATTATAATTAAAATCCATCCGTGGGTCCACATCCGCCGTATGGCTACGCCTGCCCTCATAATCAATCTGATAGACACGTATATAACCGTTTGCCCATAACCAGGCAAGGTAACAGAGGCTCACGAACATGGGCTCGATATACATGACTTCCTTATTTTTCATTTTGCCAAAGCAGGCATCGCATATTTTTGCCTTTACATGCTGCGGAATCCTTGCGTAACTGAACTTATGTTTCGGTTCTGTAGCCAGTTCTTTTCTATAGTTGGCTAAATTTTGTCTCACCTCCGCCACCCGGAACTGCAACTCTTCAAACTTATTTTCCGGTATGCATTTTAGGGCTTCTCTGGCAAAAAGGTCTATTACGTTCTGATATTCCGTAGTAACTTCCACGTCTGGCCGAGCACCAATCTTGTACACGTTCCTACCTATAGCTGTCCTTTCCAGCATGGGGTTATTGCAAAGGGCTCCTGCGACACATGCACCTCTCCAATGTTGCTTAATATTTTTCAGCCAATCTTTACGGGGTATTATATCATAAGGACCATCGGCTATCTCCAAACCTAAATGTTCTTCAATATCTTTCATTGTGGCGGTATACTTATAACCCTTTGCCTTGATACGGAACAGGCTATCATCTTTGAAGAAATTATCTACTATCCCTTGATGTTTTAATATGATAGCCATGCGTGAAAGCAATTCACTCACTAAGGGCTTATCAAATATCCTGTATATTCCGCAAGCAAACATGATAAAGAAAAGCGCATTGGTCTGCGGGCTCAGATCCTTTTCGCTATCTGTTGTTCTTATCAGTTTTACAGGATTTTCGGTGTACGCTACATTGATGTAATACTCTATCATTCTAAATTTGGTTTTGTGTTGTTAGTTATGCTGAAATTTTACCGGTAAATGTGCCGACAAGGTGCAGAAGTTCATTGTCAAGGATGAGGTTGCTCTTCATATTATAGAGCACTTTATCACCTACCATAAAGCGTTTCTCTTTCTCAAGCAACGCTTTCCATTCTTCGCCAGTGTCATATTCACGGCCAGCCGGTGACGGAAGTTTTAAAACTTCACCGGTATAGATATGCCCCCGCAAACCATCTTCTTTTGCTTTTATAGGACGTACTATAGATTCATAATAAAGTTCAATGCCTTGCAGGGTTTTATCGCTAACTCTGCGTGACTCCATTACTTTAGTGAACATCCCATGTTTCTTCACTATCTCGTATGCTCTCAGAATTCTGCCGTACTCTTTGGCAGCATGGTCATTGTTGCGAACCAGATATGAAAGAATGAAGGTTTCATCCAGGCTGCCATCAGGCTTTATCGAATCAAATTGCTCCTGGTCAAGTAGCAGGTATTTTATGCTCCTCTCCAACTCTTTTTCGGTTTTGGGTCTCTTCCTTACTGGTCTCATCTTCTTCTTGTGTTAAAGTTTATACTGCATCTTTATCCGGGGTAGGTAGTTCCAATGCGGGTATTGTTTGTATGGCATTGCCTGCAATGCCTTTTATACTTCCGTACATGTGTATAGTAGATTGTAATACTTTATCAATCTGCTTCTGGCGCTTTTTCCACATCATGGACATTGAGCGTTGTTCACTTTGCAACTCATTGCTCATCTGGCTAAATGCTTCGACAATGGCAGTTATCTCACGCTGGAACTCCGTCCCGCACAAGTAGTCGTATAACATGGACATCTTTTCACCTTTGTTTTCCTGAGTGGATAATGCATCGTGATACATAATAACTGCCTGCCTTAACAAATGTGCCAGCCCAAGGAATTCGGGGTATGAGATTACCCACACGCCATCGATTTGACTCATCCGCTCTACTCCTTTGGGATACACGTCTGTTATGATTGCGCCAATAGTAGCTCCTTTAAGCCTCATATCATCCTTGAATTTGGGTATCCACGCTGAAGAAAATTCACGGGTTCTTTTCGATTCATAGTAAATACTACCCGATACAAAACCCGTCCGGAGAATGATAACATGGAGGCAATCCGCCCCACGTTGCCCTTTTTTTATTTCCTGAACGTCATCACCGGGGAAACATCTCTTTAAATATTCTTCTACTGCTATTTCCTGAACTTCACCGGTCAACTGTTGGCTGCCTTGTTCAATCTTGCGCTGCATTTGTTTTGCATCTTCCTTCAACCTGGATATAATGGTATCCTTTTCGGCAATCTTCATTTCGTTCTCGTGTTCAACCTGGTTGCGAATTTTTGTTCTCTCATCTGCAACCGTTTCATTTATCGTTTGCTGGGCTTCGGCTTCAATCTGCTCTTTCAGCCCGTCCTTCTCTCTTTTTACTTTTGCCAGTTCTGACTTAAGTTTATTGTGCTCTTTTACTTCTTTACTCTTTTCTTCGAGTTGCTCTTCCAGTGAATGGATAGCTTCGGCGTTTTCACCGCTTATCTCAGCCCTGAGTTTTTTCTCAATAGCAGATTTTTCAGATTGTAATTTCTTTCTTACGCCTTCGGTAATTGCTTCATCAAGTTTTTGCTGCTGTTTTTCCAGAGTGGACAGTTTTCCGCTGTATTCCTTTTGTACTTGCTCATTTAATTGATGATATAGGATATCATTTACGTCCATGCTATGTCCGCATTGGGGACAAGAGATCTGTTGTTTCGACATATTTTTCGAATTATTTATTTAGAATTATAATTTTAGAAAAGTGATTAGGAGAGGCTCTTGCTTCTATAAGATGGCGCCTTTACCAATTACCTGGTAAAAGATGCTCTGTATTGCCTGATAAATAAGGTACATTGCATATGAACCCTGTTCTTTAAATGAACGACTTGTACCAGAGAAGAATACCTGGTAAATACCATCAATGGTTAATTCATTGATTCTTGGTTCATAGTAAACGCCTTTACCAAATAAACTTTTCATATCGAGTTCCACCAACCTGCCAACCACAGTATCAATTTCTTTGGCATGCTCATAATAAATAGCACCCATGGTGCATAATTCATTAGCAACCTTGGTGGCATCAAAGGCGAGTATGGGTGCCTCAGGAAAGAGCGAAAGATCAAAAAGTAGTGCTTCCAGGTATTCTTTATCATTTGACCTTTCCTGTTCCAATTCCATTAATTGACCACTGCCATGGTGCTTATAATGCAACGAATGCTTATCATAGTTGCTGTCCAGGAAATAAACTCCTTCAGAACTTCCGAGGTGTTCCAACCATTGGCGTAATTCATAGCCCTTGATACTTAGTTTACCGGCTGACTTTCTTGTGATGACCCTGTCCGGATGGCGTTCCGGATTCACGCTTACCTTTTTCAGTACGACAGGATTAGCTGCCTTGGTCGTCGAAACGCTTGTGTTTGTTTTCATAACGTTACTGTTTTTTTGTTTACTTATTTGATTTATTTATCGCTTCACCCAGCGATGGAAGGGCATGGAATAAAGCATCCATGGCGCTTGTAAAGTCGCTATATCTGGACGAAAATATCCGTATGACTTTAGTATTGTTAATATGCTCTGTTATCTGAGTATTATCGTAATTGACAAGTGCAAGTCTCATCCATTGAATTACCCGGCCTGATTTTCGCTTGGCTGTTTCATATTTGCATTGGTATAATTCTGAAATTATTACTGGTGGTAATTCTTTTTTGGCAAAATAGAACCTACAAGCCAATTCGACTGTTTCAGTTAAATCTCTCCGTTCTCTGCCCAGCGGTGTAATAACCAAAGGGCTGACTACTTTTCTGCATCTCTTACATTTGTACCGGTATGTATTAGGTATCCTTGCATAATATACAATCACTGGTACATCGCATGTGCAACGATCTGCTTTTAATATCATGTTCTGGGTTGCCTTAATAAATACCGCTTCCGAATTTGGAAAAAGTATTTTCAGTTTATCTCTTACTTGCGGCGGCATCTTTTCTGTATGTTTCATATTACAAATGCAAATATACATCCCTTATACGGATACTATCTATATTTGTTGCATTTATTTAACGTACTGCCTGCAGATTCAGGAATTTAAAGTGGAATATTAAAGTATTAAATTTCTCCCCAATAGGTAATACTTTTATATATTTACAGCACGAATGAAGAAAGAGGAATTTAATATTGCTTTAGGGAAAAGAGTTACCAAGGTTCGCTCTGGTAAGGGCATAACCATGTATCGATTGGCGAAGATTACTAAAAAATCACAATCACTCATACAAAGGCTTGAACAAGGTAAACTAAACCCATCTTATTATTTTTTATTGGAGATTGCTGTAGGGCTGGAGGTATCTGTTGCAGAATTAACCAAAGGGCTTAAATAGACATGAACAAGGAAAGGGAATTAAAAAAACTTGGGACTCAGATACGGCAGGTCAGGAATGATAAAGGGCTTACCTTGGAAGAACTTGCCTCAAAAAGTGATAAGGCATATCAGGTATTGCAGCGCCTGGAAACAGGAAAGGAAAACCCTTCAATGTATTTACTTGCTGAAATTGCGAGTGGCATGAAGATGACTTTGGAAGCTTTATTGAAAGGAATCAACTGAAATGGTGGGTGTACGCTGCAAATAAGGGGATATTTAAAATCTCCAAATCCACCAATCCCCATCAAGTTTTAGTGACGTAAATTACTCTTTCCCACTTTGGTAACAGACAAATAGCCCTAACAATAAAAGTATCCCCCCGACCTTTGCCCCATCACTCTTTGAAGATATTAATGCTGTTGCAACAGTCATTCCGCCATGAACAATATCTTCCGCCGTATTATCATCCATATCATAATCGGATAGGTTAAATGCCCTTTTAAAGCCATGGGCTGTACGAATTGACACCGTTCTTCCTGTGCGATCACCCAATGCACGGTTAAGTGATTTAGATGCTTCGGTTAAAGCCCCGTAATTCCTTTCGGGTTTTATAATTGTTACTTTATTACTCATATTGTTTTTTTTATTTTAATATCACAAAATTACTTTAACTATGAATAGGTTAATGCAATCTATATTGCAAAATCACTTTCCGTTAGCCGGCTTAAAGTATTCTCTTACTAAATTATAATTCATGCCAAGGTAAGAAGCCAAATGCTTCTTTTTTATTCTGTTATAGAAATCCGGATGTTCCCCTAAAAATTTCTCCACTCGACCTTTTGCATCAAGTGCCTGTAAATCGTGTACCCTTTGCATTGCACGCACATAGCTTTGTTCCGCCAATTGCCGTCCGATAAAATTCATTTGGGGAATTGTCTCGTAAAGATTATGCAAGGATTTATAAGAGATGCAAAGAATTTCCGATTTTTCAATTGCCTTTATGGTTTCATTAGCAGGCTTCTTATTGATAAAACTATCAAAGCTGCTAACAATAAAGTTTCCATTAATAAAAAAGAACCTTGATACCTCTTCATTTCCTTTTTCCGATTCATAGTATGCATAAAGTAATCCATTCATTAATATACCTATCTTGTCACAAACATGACCTTTCCTGCAAAAAATTTCACCTTTGTCAAGATTCAATGGTTTTAGAACTGAAGATATTTTTACAATATCTTCTCGTTTTAAATTGAACGTTTTTAAAGCGCCTCCAAGAATCGAATTTAATGCTTCAGCAGGAGTTATATCCTTGTCTTTCGAATTGCTCATTAAATAAATATGCACTATGTTACTTCCCTGTCTTTTTTAAAATATTATCTATCTTCCCAATGGAATCCTCTATGTTTTTCAAATGATTGCCAAATTTAAACTTAGCAATATCCTTATTCTTTATATAATTATTAAACGCATATGAGCATTCTCTTAAAGAATCAAGTATCTGTGGTTGATTGTAATTTAAGGCAATCTCCGCAAGTTCTTTACGGGATAGAAATTTATCCCATACAACATACATATCAAGTCGTTCTGGTTCTTTGATTGTGTACCACTCCTTTGCAACATCTAACATAGCCTTTTCAAATGCCGATAAAGAACTATCAGTTTTATTAGCAGCTCGCCACTTTATTCTAATATCATCATATATTTTAAACACAGCCACTTTGCCGTGGTTAAAACCATTTTCATGTTTTAAGGCTGTAACCATGGTGAAATCGAAGTCGCTTTTTAGCATTTTCTTTGTAGTATCCATCAAATCAATGGAAGTAAGAAGGTCGGTATATAAATTTGTCTTCTCCTCTATGCTCCCTGGGCAAATTTCCAAAAAAGATTTTTGCAGTCTAATTTTATCTATATCCTCAAACCATTTAAAATTAAATGATGTCACATCAGCGATATATAAGTCTAAAACCTTTTTTTCATCCAAGAGAGATAAGAAAGCTTTCAATGATTCAATCTGACGCAGGGCAGGTATGCAAATTCTTTTGCATGAGAATAGTAAGAATGAAAAGAAGTCATTTAGTTCCTTTTCTTCGATATTAGTAAGTTTTTCTTTTTCCTTCTTCATTCCACGCTGGAAAAGAAAATAAGCGCCGCCAAAACCAAGTACACTGCTAATTATACCAATAATCAATTGTGGCAAAAAACCACTCCATGGACTTGCTTGCAAATACCCAGGATGAAAATCATGGTGGTAACAATTTAATATCATCATATCAAGGTATTATAATTTAGGTGTAAATTTTTCTAATATTAGCTTCGGTTTGATCATTAAGAAGTTTTCTTTCAAAAGGAGTTTTAAAATTACTTCAATCCTATCGGCTTTAGTCACAGCACTTCTGACTTGTTCTATCTCAACATTGGGAAAGAGCATGAAGAACCCGGCTTCAAATTCTTCAATTGTTTTAGGCTGTTGAACAAATTGCATCAAAAACTGAGATAATTCAAGCCCCTTAATTTTATTCTTATGCACATTGACTTTTTTAATGTCATCTTGATGAATTTTCATTTGCCGGTCAATAAACCATTTATAAAATGTCTCTATAAGATCGTGATATTCGCTAACTAACGTTATTAAATTAATATCATCAGTCTGCTCCTCAAGAAATGCTTTTGACAAGGCATTCCATTTTGAATACTTCTGCAACTCCTTTATAGGTATAAGTAAAGTCATTTGAAAATCGGACTCGCCATTCTTATAAGCAACTCTCGATGAAACCCCGGGCATTTGATAATGCTGGAAATACTGTCGTAAATCACTAATGAAAACTGCCAACGGATTACGTGTAAAGCGTTTATCTATTTCACCTTGGTAATCTGAAAATAGATTATTCTTAGAATAAAGTTCTCTATAATGATTACGTGCGTGGTCTCTCAATGAAAGTGAAGCAGCAATATAATTATGTAAAAACCTGGTTATTTCCCTTTGATAAGCATGTAATAAATGTCTTTTATCTACATTCATAAGAGCGAGTGAAACTCTTGGGTCATTATGGATCTTCAAATGATGGATAAGCTCATTGTAATTACCATTAAAAATTTCTATTGAGATACCAAAATGCCTGATTTTTTCTAATGTTTGATTTTCAGGCATTGCATTAAATTCATCCCATAAGTCTAAAATAGTTCGTCCGTTATTCATGTAATTATGTATTAAGAATGTGCTCCAAAGAGATTAAATTTATGTTGCATAATGCCAAAGTCTTCATTCTTTTCTTTATTGTTTCTTGCCTCAATAATTGCATTTTTTTCATCATTAGAAAGTGTGTTCCAATAATTAGGAGAAAAATATGTATTCTGCCCCCACCTTATTAGTATATCGGATATGAACTTCAAAAGCTCGGTATCTGATTTTACGTTTAATTTGCTATAAAATAATTGCACATTGGGGTTTTCGGGAAAAACACCAAATATAATATGTGTCTTACCAGTTTGTTTCTCCGGAAGAATGTTAAGCGCATAATTTGGTGAGTAGACTACGCCATCTGAACTTGGAATTACCATAGTATCTAAAAATGGTATAACACATGAAGAAGTAATTGGATAAACTCCATCTATAGATCGGGCATAATACTGGAAAGAAGAATATGTTTTATTTTCTACAGCATGATCAAACCTGTCCTTTTCTAAAGCCAGCCCTAATAAAGCAGTATTAACCACTTTATCTAACTTCTCAATAGTACCTGAATAAAGTTCCGCTAAATTTCCAGTTAAATTACTTAGTCCAAGAGATTTTATATCGAAAGGCAATTGCATTGATTCAAATCCTTTTATTGTATCTGTAAGGGTTTCCATACTGCCAGCAAGATCATTACGCATATCTTGCATACCTTCAGATGCTTTAAGCATTTCATAGTATTTATGCTGAGAATATGCAAATGTGCGGTAGGCGTATAAGAAATTCTGAAATTTTGACCCATCATAGGAGTTATTATCGATTGGGTGAAATAGTGCATCATGCTCAATACAGAAGCCAGTAAAAGTCGAAGCCGTACTTATTGAACAACTATGCAGTTTCTTTTCCACTTTCTGCTTACTTATTTTAGCTCCAGTTGCAGCATCAAATTCAAAGTCATCCTCGATGCTATATACCTGACTCTCTTGAATATTGATGTTGCCAGAAATAGTTTGTAATGGCCCCGCTTCTTGTATACTATGAGCCCTAATAGCCTTATTCTCACAACCAGGATAAAAACATTTATTCTGTCTGAACATTTGTTTTACTTTGGTAAATGTTTCAGGAGTAATTTTAATGTTCTTTGGATCGAAGTTCTCTCTCATAAGTAAATAATATATGTCTTTTTATTGAATAAGAAGTTTTATTATTGTCAATACCACACCTACAAATCCACCCACAACTGCTCCATTAAACCTTATATATTGCAAATCATTACCTACCTGGTTTTCAATTTGAGAAACAAGTTCAGTATCGTTAAGCTTTGTAATGCTCTGCCGGATCATATTACCAATTTCCGGATGATATTTTATCACCAGGGTTACGATGGTCTCTTTTAGCCATGTATCTATTTTTTGCTGAGCAATTTTATCACCATTTAACTCAGCGATAGCACCATCGAAATATTTAGTAAGAAGAATCATAAATGTAGTATCGTTACTCTTTAATTCTTCTTTCACGGTTGCCTTAAAACGAATTAATATTCCTTGAATTACCTGGCGTGCATCAGCATTTTCAATCAATTTTCTCTTTAAATCGTTGACAATGTTGTGGGCACCTGGCTCACCTATAGTAAGATTGTGTGCAAATTCAAGTAAGGATTTATCGAATCGCTGACGTACAGGATGATTAGGGTTTCCTTTCGCTTCTTTTATAAACTCATTTATTGACCCTATCATCTTGCTTACAATAGAGTTCTGGTCAAAAGCTCCGACCGTTTCAGCAACGCCAAGCGCTAATCTCTTTAACCAACCTTCACTTTTATACTCTTCTGCTTTTTCTCTTATTTTTTCTAACAATATCCTACGTGTACTTGGGTCATTTATTGTTTTACCAGCAGAATCCAATATCATATCCCACAATTGATTATGATCGCCACCTTTAATTGACTTTTCAAGCCAATGTCCCAAAGGAGTTGCTAAATCAACTCCAGCTATCTGGTCTTTTAATATTTTTTGAAGCAAAGAGGCTACTTCTGGTTTATCAAGATTGTCGACCAGCCTATTTAAAATATCTCGCAAGAAATCTATGGCTCGTAGTCTGTTTTGAGGCTCATCCAATGACTTCAAAATACTTTCCGCAATAGAGATATCAGTAATTTTTTCCTTAATCACTTCCGGAGTTAGCCATTTATTAGTTATCAAATCAACTGCGCCATCCGTAATTTTCTCTCTATTGTTTGCAATAATGTTTGTGTGCCGCCTTATAAATGGGATTGGAATAGGAATCTCACGGAATAGTGCTGTAACAGCGAACCAATCCGCCATCCCACCTATAGTAGCTGCCTCAAAGCCCGCTTGGAGAATTCCCCATCCTGGGCTTTTTAATACCCCTAAACGGATAAGGGTATATGTGATTATTAAGCCACATACGGCCGCAAGTAAAGAAACTAATCCGATTCTGTTTTTCTTGAGCATTAGAATGGTTTTTAATTTAACTAATAATCAATATTTATGCCACTGCTCGGTTTATGCCAAGTTATTGATAGAAAACTTAGGATTTTCTCGTGCACTTTAATGCCGAACCGATTTAGCTGTCAGTATGCCAATATGTCAAATAAAACTTCTAATCTGCCATCTTAAACAAAACCCACAAATATTAAAGTATGAATAATTAATCTCTACATTTATTTACTAAAATATTTATGGTTTTGTTAGATGATGGTCTTTTATATCGGATTTTAAAAAACAGCCGGCAATATTTAAAATCACAAATGTCAAAAGAATTGATGCAAGAATTGATATAATCCTCTGCCATAAAATACATAAACATGAAGAAACAATAAAGGGGCGAATTAAAAAATACGCCCAACCTATACAAATAATGAAGAAAAACATGAGATTAACCTTTGATGTTGAGATATTTGCTGATTGAACAATTCCATTTATACTATCTCGATCATTTTTAGTTCCTTCTGAAAAAACAGAATACACTCTTAGTTTAAGATTTTCCTCTCCAATTTTTCGCTCATTAATAATGTTTTCAAACCTGGTTACTTGATTATGCCAATTATAAATCCAGAAATAATAACCTTTGCAGGATAAATACCCTAATACTGTAAAGCTGAATCCAAGTATTGGTAATATTGTCAAGAACCTGGGATTAGTTGTACTAATTTCAGCTACAAAAATGGCACCAATAGCAATATAAAAAT
>Ga0210386_10000948_pt1 | contig 26373 bp, 18 predicted proteins | sample IncBWH32OmetaG_FD_160091 | JGI IMG/M metagenome (GOLD analysis project Ga0210386, IMG submission 160091) | Forest soil microbial communities from Barre Woods Harvard Forest LTER site, Petersham, Massachusetts, United States - Inc-BW-H-32-O ...
TGGCCAGCATGTTTCGCAATCGCCACCCCATCGCCAGCTCCGCGTCCGCCAAGTGCGCTACGATCTCGGCGATTGACCACTTTTCAGGTGCAGGACGCCGGATCCAACTCCTCGGGCACGACATCGCGCAGACGCCGATCGAGCTGCGATGGGGTGGCTTGTTGGACACCGATGGGCTCCTCATCGCCAAGATAGCTTAGGACTCGAGTTCGGTATGCTTCGAAGGTCTCTGCCATTGGTCCTCCCGGTAGACTGCGAGACATCCGCTGAACCCGAAAAAGGAAAGAATGAGGTTCAGCCCCTCCTCTATTGAGGATGGTCGCAATCATTCAAACCTAATGCGGCGATTCCTCAAGTTGCGAGCTTTGCATCCACCCAGTCCGAGTACTCCATCCATTGGGAGTTTGAATCGAACCCGTGACACATGACCAAGACCGGTCGCGGCGATTAACACTCACAACCGTGTCGGCAAGAAAATGAATCGGCTTCTCCAGAGAAGCTGAAAAATCCCAAGAAGCACCCTCCTTCACTCGCATCACAACGGCGTGCGTCCGCTCAAACCTACAGAGCATCTTGGGCAATGGCGGTGCTGAATCGACACCTGTTTCACTATTGCTCTGCCCCAAAGAAGTAGAAACGGCACAGCACACACCGAAGAAAATGCCTGCCCCGACCTTCATAGAATTTCAACTCCTTAGAGCAATTCTATGCCCGCTGATTCTGCAATGCTGCAAAGACTAGAAGCTCAAATCGACGGGACTCCCCAGACGCTTACAAAGCAACACATATACCTTCTTTATATGTTTCAGAGTTTACTGGGGTGAGAAGTGCGGATCTGATCCGACTCTGGAGAAATCCCAATGAAATCGATTGCTCGTTTGGTCACAGCCGTGGTGGCAGTTATGTTAACGGTCGCCATACTGTGTCCCGCGCAGGACGCCAAGCCGAAGGACCTGGGCAAGGGGTCGGCGTTCAATAGCAAGAAGCTCGAGATGAAGGACAACGGAGAGGTCTCTTACCTCCTGTCGTTCACGGCGGGGAAAGAGTTCGAGGCCACCACGGACGGCCTGAAGAATACCGACGTGCACCTTTTCGTCTACGACTCCACCGGCGCGGAAGTCGCTAAGGACGACTCGTCCGGACCGAAGTGTTCGGTTAAGTTCACGCCGCAGAAGGACGGGCAGTACAAGTTAGTCATCAAGAACACCGGCGGGACCAACACGGTGACCTTCACTGTAAAGGTCGCCAAATGATGACTCGCCGCTTGTCGAAAAGACACTAGGATTCGCGCCAAATGGCTTTCGAAAAGCTGCGGACTATCGTTCATAACGGTGATCCCCAATGCGCCAGGATTGCTTCGGCCCGCTTCTGTTGTCGCAGACCGTGCAATAGAGCATATGGTTCGTGAGGATGACGTCGAACGCTTCAGATCGCGCGCTTGTCGCACGATCTGAACTGGTAACGACCCGCAAGCCGGGAGATACTTCCGTTCCGCACGCGCGTTCCAATTTTCCGTTCACTTCAACGAGGCATGTATCGCAACTCCGGATTGGCCCCATCAGCGGAGAGTGATAGCAGACATGCGGGATTTGCTTTTCGCGCAAATTGCTTCGAGGAGCAGTTCCCCATCTGTGACGGCGACAGCCTTTCCATCGATGATTATTTCCGATCCTGCCATAGCCGTGTCGGCCGGGGCCTTCACGCTTAGCGCGCTGCCGGGATTTGTCAGAAGTTTTCTTTCGTTGCGTCATTGCTGTGCACTCTGTGAACTCGCAAGTTCCACACGCAGCCGGCAATTTCTCGGTTGAGGGTCCAAGGGCTCGGAAGCCAATTTTATTAATCATCCATCTCATAGAGCATCCGATAACAAAATTCTCAACAGAACGGCGCGAAGGCTAGAGCTACCTTTGTGCTTCAGGCTTCGCTACCATTTTGTCTCTGCGATCCCTTAGAAGATTGCTTCCGGAACATGGGCAATCGTTTTGAACGTATCTGGTCTGGGGAGCCTTACAACAAAACATGTATTTCCTGGTCTTGATTCCTCCAAGGAAACCTCGCCCCCATGTTCTCGAACGATGCTATTTACAATTGCTAAGCCAAGACCCGTTCCTTTCCGCAGACGTAAGCTCACAAAGGGCTGAAAGAGGCTCTTCTGAATCGTCACGGGTACTCCAGGGCCATTATCGATGATGCGAATATAGACGTCGTTAGGGCCTTGATGACATGTAACGCTGACCTTCTTCAAATCAGACGAGAGTTGGACAGCTTGGCACGCATTGAGAAGCAAATTGAAAATTGCACTGAGAGCCACGTCGAATCCGCACTCACTTCAACGAGAGGCATGTTTTCATGAATAAACTCGACCCTGTCAGCGTCGGGATGGGATCGGACCATCTGCGTGGCCTTCTCAATAATCAGCTTGAGAGGTTCAAGCCGAAGTTGAAGCAAACAGCCGGTTCTCGAATGAACGAGGAGAGACTCCAGGACTTCGGTCATGCACGCGACAGCCCCTTTTATATCCTCAAGCATCTCTTCGCGCTCAGACTGCACATAGTGTTTATTGCACATCAATTCCGCATTTGCATATACAGTGCTAAGGTGATGCTGAAGATCATGTGCAATAAAGTAAGCCACCCTATCTGATGCCGGTGACTGCCGCAACTCGATAAAAGGGACAGAACGGAGAGTTTGCGGCGAAAGGGAAAGAGCTTGTTTGTGAGCCATTTCTTCCAACTCCATTTGAAATTTGCAATCTGTTCTTTCACCCACCGCCACGCGCCTTATAGAGCTGCACCAGGCACGCGAGACCTTGTCCCTTGAACGTTAGACCTTAGGCAATTTGTTGACGTTCCAGTCTCCGCCGAGAGCCTTGATGCGGCCATGTCTGCCGCGCTTGCCTGAGTCTGTTCCCCCGCTGCGGTGACGCTGCGCCGGATACGGCCCCAAAGATCAATCTCCCACGACATATCGACGGGAAGCGTAAAATCGCCGGTTCCGTTGTTGGCCTGGCTCGATGGAGAGTAGGGCTGGTTCGGAGAGTCACGCACCGTGGAAATGCTCGGTGCAACTCCGATAGTCGGTGCTACCGCTGTCCGCTTATCTGAAGGAGAACTAAATGATCGCGCTCGACAAGTCGTACCACTCAACATGTCATTCCCTCGCCTTCGAACTGCTCTTTAGGAATGACTTTGACACGCGCGGCCATACCGTGATGTCCAAAGCCGCAAAATTCATCACACGGCATAGCGAAACTTTCCTGGCTGAAGCGCAGAGCCTAAGCCACACTGGCAGCTTCGGCTGGAGCGTCGCCACCGGAGAAATCTACTGGTCGGCGGAGACCTCCAATATCTTTGAATACGATCGAACAGCAAAGCCTACGTTGGAGATGGTACTGCGACGAACTTATCCCGACGACAGAGATCTCGTGCAACAGACTCGCGGCCGGGCGTCTGAGGCAAGAGCCGACTTTGAACTCGAACACCGTTTGCTGATGCCGAACGGTTCAGTCAAGCACCTACACGTTTCCGCTCGCGCGTTGACAAACTCATCTGGGGATCTTGAATTTGTAGGTGCCGTGACGGACGTCACCGCAGTAAAAGAGGCGGAGGAGAAGATCCGGCAGGATGGACACGAACTTCGACGTATTGTCGATGCCATCCCGAACATCGTCGTCGTCCTGAATCCCGATGGCCAACGAATTTATGTAAATAGAGTGGCGCTCGAGTATACCGGTTTGTCGATTGAGGAGATGCTGACGGAAAGTGCCCATGCTCGCATCTCCCATCCTGAGGACATGGAGCGGCTCAGAGAAGTACGGCAAGACGCGCTCATAAAGGGCCTTCCGTTTGAGTTCGAACAGAGAGTTCGCGGAAAGGACGGTAAGTATCGTTGGTACCTCATGCGCTATAACCCCGTCCTCGATGAACAGGAACACATCGTGCGCTGGTACGCAACAGGGACCGATATCGAGGATCGCAAGCAGGCGGAAGACAAGATCCGGCAAAGTGAAATAGAGCTTCGACAGATCCTGGATTTCGCGCCGCAGCACGTCGCCGTTTTGGGGCATGACCTCAATCGCACTCTTCTTTATGCTAATCAGGCCGTGCTCGATTATTATGGTCTTACGCTTGACAAATGGCGGAGCTCTGACCGTCGGAAGTATTATCATCCGGATGATTGGGAACGCTTGACGAGTGAAGCTCAAAGTAAGTTCTTAAGCGGCCTGCCGCACGAATACGAAGCGCGTTTTATGGGGAAAGATGGGAAGTATCGCTGGTTTCTCTTCCGCTGGAACCCGCTCCGAGATGAACAAGGTCAGGTCAAGCGTTGGTATGCCACCGCGATGGATATCAACGATCGCAAGCATGCCGAGCAGAGACTCCAAAACGAGAACGTTGCGCTGCGCGAAGACGTCGATCGCTTCTCAATGTTTGAGGAGATTATCGGTTCTTGCGAACCCATGCGGCAGGTGTTGAAGCAAGTGACAAAAGTTGCATCGTCGGCTTCGACCGTTCTCATCTTGGGCGAAACCGGAACGAGGAAAGAACTGATAGCTCGCGCACTTCATCGGCGATCGAACCGCGCGTCGAGAGCCTTCGTCCGCGTGAACTGCGCCGCGATCCCCCAATCGCTGATTGCTTCTGAGCTTTTCGGGCACGAGAAAGGCGCCTTCACGGGCGCTCTACAGAGACGTATAGGGAGGTTTGAGTCCGCTGACGGAGGGACACTTTTCCTCGATGAAGTCGGCGATCTCCCGATGGAGACACAGATCGTCCTCCTGCGTGTGCTACAGGAGCGCGAGTTTGAGCGAGTAGGAAGCAATCATCCGATCTCAGTAGACGTCCGGCTGATAGCAGCTACGAATCGGGATCTCCCTGCTGCCGTCGCTGCCGGAACCTTCCGCCGGGATCTTTTCTACCGACTCAATGTTGTTCCGATTGTGGTGCCACCGCTCCGCGAGCGAGCCGCGGATATTCCACTGCTCGTCGAATATTTCGTCGGGCGTTACGCCAAGGCGGCCGGCAAGACGATCCGGCATATCGGTAAGCAAACACTGAAGCAGTTAACAGCCTATAACTGGCCGGGGAATATTCGTGAATTGCAGAACGTCGTGGAACGTGCGGTCATTCTCAATGAAACGGACACATTTTTCGTTGATGAGAGTTGGCTGAAACTCGAATCGGCAGAGTCTCGGCCGCCGCGCGAAGGGCTTTCGACGTTGTCAGATCGTGAAGTAGAGATCATCGAAGCTGCCCTGGCTGACTGCAATGGCCGCATTGCCGGACCTTCAGGCGCGGCTGCCAAACTCGGGATTCCACGGTCAACACTCGAATCAAAAATCAGGCGCTTTGGGATTAACAAATACGCGCTGAAAGGCCAAACCTCTTAATCGGGATACTATTCCGCTCTCGCCGAGCGTGCTCCTGCGATGAGATTCTGTTTCCCGCCTTGGACCAGACAACTCGTTCGGTTTCATATTGAGCGAGTAGAAGATGAAGGCGATGATGAAGTCTGCTGTGAACGCGCTCTATAAGCTGCTCTGAAATCTGGATCACTATTGCCCGCATGAAATGTTTCCCGACAGGAACGATTCGTGATTGAAGTATCAACTGGACCCACGACCTCTGCCCAAAAAGCAAAGGTCTGAGCGCATGGGGCAAAGGTTGGAGGGCAGAGGTCGCGGGTCCGATAAGGGACGACCAATAACCGTCGCCAAGGCGTTTTAGGGCGCTCAGATTGCCATCCGCTACGCCTGGTATCAACAAGTTACGCGTTCCCGGTTACTGTCACGGCAGAGGTCGCGGGTTCGAGCCCCGTCGTCCCCGCCATAGATTCTAAAATGCTTAGCATCAAAATGGCATCAAAGTGACACTCAAATCAAGCTCCGATAAAGGTCCAATAAGCCGCTACTGAATAGTTTGCGGGTATTTCTCTTGTCCCTCCTGACCCAGAGCCGGCACCATCATCCTTACAACCTTGCTCTGTGCAGCCCGCTTGTTCAAGTTCACTGCCTAGATATAAACATTCAGCGTGATTCGGCTGTTCGCGTGCCGTAAGAGCTCCTGAACGGTTTCGCCCTCCTGAGATCATGTGGCAGAAATCACTGGCACTCATTCCGGCGATTCGATCTAATGGCAGGCGATGGAGTCGATTGTCGCCATGTTTGACCGTCTGGAGTAATTATGAGTACAAGCCTCGAACCAGTAAAGACAGTGCCGACGCAGGTGTCCGTGTGGCCCCATTACCCAAGCGTGTACGAGGTCAACACCTGGGTCTGGCTCGCTGAACTGAGCCAGAAATACGGGAAGAAAGTTACCTTGTCTTCGGTCTCCGCAGTCGAGTGGAATGCCATCGCCGCATACGGCTTTGACGCTGTATGGCTGATGGGAGTTTGGGAACGAAGTCCTGCGGGCATTGCGATTGCCAATGCAAACCTTGGTCTGCTTTACGATTTCCAGCGAGCCCTTCCCGACTTTCGCACGGATGACAACGTTGGGTCCCCTTATTGTGTGCGCAATTATGCTGTCGATCAGCATCTCGGCGGACCACAGGGTCTGGCTGTTGCCAGGGAGGAACTCTCGAAGCGGGGTATGAACCTCATCCTGGATTTCGTGCCCAACCATGTGGGGCTCGATCATCCGTGGGTTGCCGAACACCCGGAGTATCTCATCCATGGCAATGCTGACGATGCCAAGAATGACCCTTCCTCGTACATTGAGAGCGGTGGAACGGTTTTCGCTCTCGGGCGAGATCCTTTCTTCCCCGCATGGCCGGACGTCTTGCAGTTGAATGCTTTTGCACCCGGACTAAGGCAGGCCGCGATTGAAACCGTATCCAGCATTGCCCAGCAGTGCGATGGCATCCGCTGTGACATGGCCATGCTTTTCCTGAACGCGATCTTCGCACGCACATGGGGTGGCCGTGCTGGGCAGCAACCCGAGACCGAGTACTGGGCTGACCTAATCCTGACCGTCAAGAAAAACTATCCAGGCTTCCTCTTTGTTGCCGAGGCCTACTGGGATATGGAATGGCAGCTACAGCAACTGGGTTTTGATTTCTGCTATGACAAGAAACTTTACGACCGTCTCGAACACGGCGACGCAGAGAGCATTCGACTACATCTCTGTGCGGATCCGCCTTACCTGAGCAAGCTCCTCCGGTTTATCGAGAACCATGATGAACCACGTGCTGCGGCTACCTTTTCATCGGAGAAGCAGCAGGCTGCGGCGCTGACAATGGCTACGCTCCCGGGAATGAAGCTTTTTCATGAAGGGCAGTTCGAGGGACGCACCGTGAGACTGCCCGTGTTCCTCTGCAGGCGTCCGCAGGAACCTGTGAATCCGGGCCTGCAAGGTTTCTACAAGAAGCTTCTTGGTGCGATCGATAAGCCCATTTTTCACAATGGCCAGTGGAGCCTGTGTGAACGAACGGGCTGGTCCGATAACACGACGTGTCAAAATCTGGTGGCCTGGAGTTGGTTGAGCGACGACGAGCGATACCTGATCATTGTCAATCTCAGCGATTGTGCTGCACAGAGCCGGGTAAAAGTCCCGTGGGCGGGTGCAGGTGGTGGAGAGTGGCATTTGCTGGACGCAGTATCGGGTGCAACCTATGAGCGCGCTGGTGATGAGATGCGGTCGCCGGGTCTGTACGTGGAACTCGCCCCCTGGAACTTCCACTTCTTCGAGTGTCTGCGAGTGATAAAGGGATAACAGGCAAGCATTTCAGAGCAGGCTGCAGCCGTCGCGAAATGAAATCCGATTCGGCCCATTTTGAGCTGGATTTGCCGTTTCCGCTGCTGACCAGGGCCGGACGATCAGCCGAACGCACAGGTGATAGAACAAAAGTGCTTAAACGGCGCGTTCGGCTGTCGAGTTATGGCCGGCCTGGCAATAAACTCGACGGTGGCCGATCTTCAGCCCGCGTCGCCCATTGTTTGTTTGGTTCGGAGCCCATGACGAACTCCAGCATGCCGCCCACAGCGATCTCGCTGTGTCTAATCCATGCGCGCGACAACAGCTTCCCATTGAGCTTCGCGCTTTGGACGTATGGATGTTCGGGCGCCTGATTCTCAGCCGTAATCGTAAACTTCGCTCCCTTGTACCATTTCTCGTCCAAATGCAGTGTGACCCGGGAGAAGAGTGGACTTCCAAAGATGTAGACGCCGTCTCCGGGACACACCGGATAAAACCCTATAGCACCCAGGACATACCAAGCAGACATCTGTCCCACGTCATCATTTCCGCAGATGCCATTCACATCATTGTGGTAGGCATTGGTGAGGACACGGCGCACCCACTTCTGTGTCAGCCAAGGCTTGCCCGCATACGCAAACAAATAAGGAACATGGTGAACTGGTTCATTAGCTTGGTTGTAATAGTCGTTCCAGCCAAATGTGGAGGGAGTCTTTTCAAAAAAAATCTTCCAGTTGCCGGGAAAACTCTTCCGCGCCGCCCATCAACTCGATCAGTCCGGGAATGTCGTGGGGAACGAACCACGTCTGCTGGAGCGGATTGCTCTCCGTGCATCCCTGGCCGAACGCCGTCTTACCCAACCACGGAATCCATTCGCCTGCGGCATTTTTCGCGCGCATGCTCCCAACGCCCGAATCGTAGATCTTTTTGTAATTTTCTGCGCGGGTTGAAAATAGGTGCGCGTCTTCAGTTTTACCCAACAACGCGGCTAGTTTTCCCACACACCAGTCGAAGTACGCGTTGTCCAGGGTTCCACGAAATCTGTTCTGGAACATATCCATGCCGTATATAGAAATCATTATCAGGGCGGTTTGTTGAACCGTTCGTCCCCGCAGCTGTCTGTCTGCAGGCGGCGTAGGCCTTCTCCACATCGAAACCCCTGATCCCCTTCGCATAAGCATCCAGGATGATCGACGTCGCCGGGTCGCCGTCCATGCATCCGCTATACGAGTTCATAATCTCCCAACGCTCGAGATATCCCTTTCGACTCGTCGCTGCTAATGTAACAAGCGAATTGATCTCGTCGTTGATCATCGTCGCATTCAGCAGAGTCATCAGCGGGAATTCGCCGCGAAAAACATCCCAGCCACTGAAAATCGTCCGTGGCGTATACCCATCGGCCGTGTAGATTTCGCCGTTGGCGCCGGTGTATTTGCCATCTATGTCCGCAATGATCCGCGGATCGATCATGGCGTGATACATAGCGGTATAGAAAATCTTCCTCTGATCGTCCGATGCTCCTTCGATCTCAATGGAGCTCAATGCATCGTCCCAGAGCGCCCGTCCCCTCCGGCGCGCCTCGTCGAAATCCCATCCGGGTATATCGTGCGACAGGTTCTTGCGCGCGCCGTCCATACTGACGAAGCTGATGCCCGATTTCACCATCACTTTCTCGCCGGCCGCTGACGAAGGAAATTCTGCGAAGAAGCCGATATGGTTTCCTTCCTGCTCTTTGCATCCTTTCAGCACCTGCCCTCGCCGCACGAGTTCCCCATACTGGTCTGTTTGGAAATACGAAGTCGCCAGTCCATGTTGTACGGGAAACGCGTCATCCGGAACGTCAATCTTCCAAACACCGTAGCGTTCGAGCGGTTTCGAGAATTCCATGTGGAAGTAAACGGTATAGCCTACTTTGCCCTCGCCGTTTCCCCAACCGCCGCCGGCCGCAGGACAACGCATCCATCCCTCGATCGCTCGATCCCCCACTACTTTCACATATTGGCGCGTAGAAGTGCCACCGATACGACGCGCCAGATTCAATTGAATGCGCGCCGTATCTGTCTGGGGGTAGCTGAACCGGAGCATACCCGCGCGAGGAGCAGCCGTGACTGCCCAGATGCCGTAGCTCTCCAGCGTTACAGCATAGTAGTTTGCTTCCGCGCGCTCGTTTGCATGACTATAAGTTGAGCGCCAGCCTTCACCCGGATGGTCGACCCGCCCGCTGTCAAGCTTCATAAGTCCGGTAGAAGGCATCACCTGCAGATTGCCGAAGTGTGCGTAAAGCTGAAGCCTTCGATCGTAGTCTGTTCGTAGGAGTAGCCTGGGCCGTTGTCGCCTTCAAAGGAGTAGTCAGGGCTTTTAACGCCTCCCGTAATCGTGTCAGGGCTGAGTTGCACCATGCCAAACGGCGTTGCGGGACCAGGGAAAGTCTTGCCTTCGCCCAGTGCCAGGCTAGTGCTGGCTCCGATGAGTGGATTGATGAAGCGCGAGGCCCGATCTGTGGCCTTCAGCGGCTCTCCCCGCAGACGACCGTTTAGCCATAGCGATGAGACGCAAATCATAGAGCTTTTTGCAAACGATCGGCGAGAGATTGAGCGCCTCTTCGGCAGATGGACGTTCTTCATTGTTTCAGCATTCCCTAGATTGTCTGGCGATCAAAGTCGAGTATATGCAACCAAGGCCATGAGACAAGCTGCGGGAAACTACAATGTTATCCCCGCGGCTTGATATCGACGCCTGCTGTGCTCAGAAAGTCAGATGGACACCCAACTGAAGCTCTCTGGGCGTCGTTATGTTATTCGTGATGACGCCCGCAGTCGGGTCAGAGATGTTGTTATCGGGTACTCCATAGTTCTGGAAATTGAAGATATTGAAGACCTCCGCCCTGAAGTTGAGCGACCACTGCTCCCCGATCGGAAAGTTCTTGAACAGAGACATATCCATCTCGGAGACATGCGCCGACGAGAGGGAGTTTGTTCCGGAGTTTCCATAGGTACCGGTTGCTGGCGACACGAAGGCCGCCGTGTTGTACCACTCGTTCCTCATAGGGTGAGCAAGCTTGGGATTCCCAACAACGTTCGGCCTCATGTAGGAAAACCAACTAGCACTGGCTGGTGCTTGAATGTTGGCGATGTCCCCGCTTATGGCCAAGTTGTACGGCTGACCTGACCGCAGTTGAATTGGGGTATTCATCTGCCAATTGCCCAGAATATAGGAAGCCGGGCCTTGGTTCAGGTACCGCTGGCCTCTGCCGACGGGTAGAGCATACTGACCAGCCATCGAAAGGAAATGTGGAATGCTGAAAGCTAACACGCCCATGGATGCGTTCAAGTCATAGTAGTTTTGCCAAATGGAGAATCCGCCCGATCCCGGCCCGTTTTCCACATCGAACAATCCGCTTCCGCCGACGCCGATGGCCTTGGACCAGGTATAGGAGGCCAGATATAGAAAGCCGCTGGAGAACCTCCGATCCAACTTAACCTGCAGCGCGTTGTAGTTCGATGTTCCGTTGCTTGTGCTGTAGAAGGCAGAGGTGTTGTACCAAGGAAAGGGAGTACGCGCCCGAACCTGGGCCACTGTTCCCGTTCCTGGAGTCTGCGCTGTGTTCCACAGTCCAGTGATCTGCGATCTGCTATTAACGCTGCCCACGTATGATGAATTTGATCATGTTCTGATCCAACCGAGCCGGATCGATTACGTTCGGGGTTCCGTTGTAATTGAACTACTTCCGCGTATATCCGTTCGAGGTTTCCTGCGTTGTGGCAGGGTCGTAGATATTTTGGGCAAGAAGGGAGTGAGAAAAATCACCCCCGAGTTCCGCGCTGGTCGGTACCTTATAGAGAATTTCATTCGACTTCGAGTATCTCCAGCCTTCATATCCGAACTGGAAGAATGTACGGTTACGACCGTTGTAGAGATGGGGCAGCCAGACAGGGCCGCCGACCGTAGCCCCAAACTGATTCTGCCGGAATGGTGAAGGCGAGGATCGGTACTCGTCGGCAAAAGAGTCCCGCGCGTCGAAGATATTATTCCTCACGAACTCCCACCCGGCGCCGTGGAGACTATTGGTTCCACTCTTGGTGACAACGTTGACTACTCCGCCAAGCACGCCTCCATACTCCGCTTTGTCATCGTGAGACTGCACCACGAATTCCTGCATATCGTCTATGATTGGCGGAATCACGTAGACGCCATTCCTAAAGTCCGTGTTCACCGCGCCGTCCAAGAGATAGATGTTCTCCCGGTTGATCTGCCCCTGAATCGCCGGTAGTGAAAACTGTGCCCCTGGAACGCTTAGCACAGCCTGATCGTTCACGGCGACCCCATTTTGGGCGCTCTGCGACGTACCGATAGGAGAAGCGCCCGGAGTGAGGGTCAAGAGTTGCGTGAAATTGCGACCGTTCAAGGGTAGGTCGTGAATCTGGCGCTCTCCGATCTGGGTACCCAATTCGGAACTCGTTACTGCCACAGCCGCTGCTTGGTCCGTTACGGTAACTGTCTGGTTGGCAGCGCCGATCTTGAGGACGACATCGCGTGAAAGGCTGCCCTCCACGCCGGCCGTCAGGCCCGTAATTGTAGTGGCGCTAAAACCGGTCGCGCTCACGCTCATGCTGTAATTGCCGGGTTTGACAGATGGGAAGGTATAGAGCCCTTCATTGTTGGACACTGCCTTCGCTGCAATGCGCGTATCCGACTCCGTCAAGGTGACCGTCGCCCCGGGGATAACTGCTCCCGAGGAATCGATGACGTGACCGGATATGGCGGCATTTGCAGTCTGCGCTCCCACTCTCCGTGCTCCGCAAATTACTAATGCAAGAAGAAGCGGAACGAACAACCAGTACCTTATTCCTCGTACGCGTCTACCCATATGCCTCGCAAATAACTGCTTCATTGCCTGCTATCTCCTCTGTGCGTGCTGTGCACGTTCTTCGGGTTGTACTCAGCCGTACTCTGTAGCGGCCCAGTCCCGATATCTGCCATGAAAAATAGCCAATTCCACGAAATGCGGGACGTATTAAGCAGTGTGCTGAAAACACTGCCGCGTATAGCCAGCAGGATTCACTGAGACTTCTCATTTCGGAGGCCGCATCAGGCGTCGACCGCTCTTAGGGCATGATTCGCACGATCGCCAAGCCGCCACCTGCTCCGTTTTGCGCCGAACCTACTGCGACTATCTTTCCGTCTGGTTGAACTGCCAGATCCTCGGCGTCGTCTATGGCTCCGAAGAAGTCGACTCGCTCAAGGCTGCCCTGGTTCCCGAAGGGTGTGTCGATGGTGCCATCCGGCAAGTAGCGCGCGATTCCGAAGTCGGCATGGTTCCGATCCCGGTTGGATACTTGCCCTGCCACAACCAACTTTCCATCCGCCTGAAGAGCCAGCGCGTGCGCGAAGTCATCGTTCCCGCTGAAATCCGTACTGACCAGCCCCGATGTGCCGAATCCTTTGTCGAACGTGCCGTCGGGATTCAACCGTGCGAGTGCATAGCGGAAGCTCCCATTAAAGCTCGCAAATCCTTGCACGACGATCTTGCCATCGCTTTGGATCACGACATCTCGCGCTTCATCCGATTCGTTGACCCCGAAGAAATTGAAGGCGAGCGGGGCAAACGAGGCATCCTGGCTCCCGTCCTGTAGATAGCGCACCACGCCGAAGGCGAAATCCGAACCACCGTTCGAAGCTACACGTCCAACCACGACGATGCGCCCGTCAGACTGCAACGCGAGACCCAATGCCATCTCGATACGGTTACCCCGATCGGTTGTGACCTTTCCCCCGCTGCCGAAACTTCCGTCCAGGCTGCCATCGCTCAGGTAGCGAACGACAGCGAAATCGGAATCGGAGAATGTGACTGAGCCGTGCGTTGCGGTTCCTGCCACCACAATCTTTCCGTCGGGTTGAATCGTCAAAGCCTCGGCTCTGTCTGTGCTCCCCGCAAAATCAGTGATCACCATGCCGCCGGTTCCGAAGGTGGTGTCTGCGCTTCCGTCTGCATTGAACCGGGCTACGACAAAGTCGTCAAAGTTGGAGGGGGGCTTTGAGGTGTGGCCGGCTACGACAATCTTTCGGTCGCTCTGGATGGCCACTCCTTCCATCGCGTCCACCGGGCCACCGTTCGCAACGATCGTCACTTTGCCGCCACTGCCAAACGTTGTATCTGCCGTGCCGTCGGGGTTATATCGCGATAGAGTCATGTCGCCGACGATCACCAGCTTTCCATCATTTTGCAGCGCAATCGACTTTGCCGGGGGAAGTTGAAAAGTTGCCATGCCGCTGGTGCCAAACATGGGATCGAGTGATCCAACTGGCGCAGGTGTCAGGCAATCGACGTCAATGCTGGTCACGTCGGCCGCTGTAACCTTCCCGCTGCCGTTTTTCAGAGAGCAGACCTGTACTGGATTCGCAGGTTGCGAAACGATGGCTATGTCGTAGTTGGTCCCATCCAACAGCCTCGTTGGGAAGGTATACGTGCCATTGCCGGGTTGAATCTGGTCGGCATTCTGATTGTTTCTGAGCGTCAGACCTGTTCCGGTCAAGCCCGTCACAGTTCCGCCAATCGCAAAGGTAGGTGGCGGAGTTACGGGCGAATCATCGTCCAGAATGGTCAACGTCGCGGTTGCCTGGGCGCCGAGCTGCGCGCAACCGCGTGGGTCCGACAACGTCAGTTGAATTGTCTCGTCTGGTTCTATTTCCTTGTCGGTCAGTATCTTTACGGGGATGAAGCGTTCGATGTCGTCTCCATCGCCAAACCGAATCACCTTCGAGACTGCCGCATAGTCCTTTCCGGCCTCAGCTGTGCCGTCGCTGGTTTTCAGCAGGACGCTGACGTCTCCTTTGTTTCCTCCGGTGCGGGTGATTGAGACAAAGGCGCCTCGCCCGGGAACTTCCGCTTTGACATAGTTCGCCTCTTCAAACTGAATGGTCCCGGCTTGCGGGTCCGGCGCCCTGGTGCAGGCCGGCGCGGGCTGGATGACGGCCCGAGGAGGTCTGGGGAGATCTGTTTTTACAGGCACGAGGCCTTGGCTTTCAATGGACACAGCGGCCACCTTCGCCGGATCACGGAATTTGGAGCCTGCGAAGGTTTCTCCCTGACGGTGGTTGAAACTCGTGCTGGAGACGTCAATGTTCACGGCGAAAATATCGCCTACATTTATTTGATCAATGGGGACGTTGACGGTAATCGGATGCTTCAATGTCGCCAGGGCATGACTACCGGTCTTGTTTCCCTCTGCATCGGGATCGAAGTCGAAATCGGATTGTCGCCAGTCAATGCAGGGGATACCGCCGAACTCGGGATGCGCCGGATCGACGCAACTGCCGGAGGCTCCATCCCCTAAACCGGCGCTGAATATCCAGTGATCACGCCAGCCTCTAAGGAAAGCTGAGATATCGTTGCTGTTGAAGCACAGGTTATTGTCGATCTCGCCTGCCTCATTTAGCCCGCACATGTCGTATCCAAGCTCCAGATCGGTCTCGATCACCTCGTCACAGTCGTCAAACGCGGAATGCCCGGCCCATCCGCACTCTTTGAGGTCTGGGTGGTTGGTGTGTTCGTCGAAGGTTTCCAGAGTCGCCTGGGTGATCACGAATCGCAAGGACGCCTGGCCATCCTGTTTTTGAAAGAACTGATACTGGTCCAGGTCGACATCACCGCCCAGAGTGATCTCGTCCTCCAGTTTCTGCCCCGAGGTAGCTTGTGAGGCCACCCAGTAGGTGAAGCCGGTTTCGTTGGAGAACACTTCAAGCCCGGCCCGCTGGCTCTCTCCCTTAACCGTTACAGCGAGGGGTCCCAAGTCGGCACTGTCGCTGACAACCCCGTCTATCTGCGAGCGCGGGGCTCCGATCGGTACTGATTCGTCGTTGCCGTTGGTGAACTTCTCGAATGTCCAGGTTCGGGTTACGACCGTGGGTGCGGGATTTTCTTTTGGATTTTGTGGACTTGCTCCACACCCGGACGCAAGAAGGATTACCGCGAAAGCCAACACCATGAGGAGTGCTGATTCTGGCGAAGACAACAAGCCAAAGGGCCGAAGCTCACAGCAGACATCCGACAGCCGCGCTGCAAGCTGGTTGAGGTCGATCGTTGTCGGGCGCCTCTGTCTCATTTGTCCCTCCAGGACGTCATTGGACTGCCGGAATAAGCAAGGAAATGCTTGCCGGCGATTCGGCACTGAGTTGGAGAGCCTGCCGTATGTTCACGCCATCAGCACAGGGCTCCCCACCCACTGCCAGCAAAACCCGAACTAAAGTCCTGATCTGGACCGCGCTCGGGTCTGCTGCTGAGAGCCCACCTATTCTTTGGCTTAGGTTTTTACAGTGAGTGATTTCGTGCCATCTCTTCCAGTCGTGTTTGGGGGCAAGAGCGTGTTCACCTTCACGGTTGCATGAACATGCGCCTGCAATATTGATGTCCCCGCAGCTTTTCCGATTACCTCAAGCCCGGATATTGTGGAAACTTCACCTGGGGTAAGCGTTGTCAGCGATGTCGTCTCAAGGAACATCGCGGTTTGCTCAGAATTGGGGGTCAAGGGGCTGGTTGATGTTGCATCCGGAAAAGCAGTGGCCTTGCTCGTGGGGGGCACGATGAAATTAAAAATACCCGCTGTACCCGCCTGTAGATGCAATCGAATGTTATCGACCTGGACGCCGTTTGCGGAGGTTCCATTGGTTACACTCAAATCATACTTAACCTTTTCGCCAGGGTTAAATTCGCCCTGACCCGATGGAACGCCCGCGCTTGTGACCGTGACCACGATCGTGTTGTCAACGTAGTCGTTCAATGCCTGAAGAATGTCGTGCAGTATCATACTCACTCCTAAACAAGAATTTGGATTTTGTTCGAGTACGTCTGCTGCGACCACCCAACTTATCCGTCCTCTCGACGACTTGCTGATTGGAATCTCACCAGGACGTTCGAATCAGGTTGCACTTTGTCGCAAACCGAATCCGGAATCAATTCCGCAGAGATTCCCTGCGGGTGGAATGTAGATTCCTGGCATATTCGCGAACATGGAAACGCTCTTCCGCATCACTTTCACCATTCAATACACATGACGTCGCCTCGAATACTCGTACAGATTTATGAATGAGTTAGACCGGCATACGGCACCTGTTATTCGCCTACGGCGACCCGGTGATAGACTTTCTCCAAATGTCTCCAGGGTGCGGCCAATGGAAGATACTCCGTCCAAGCCTCCGGTCTATCGTTTTGGGACATTCATGCTGGATTCGCGTACCGGTGAGATCTCCAGCAATGGCACGAAGACCCAACTCCGCGAACAGCCCTTCCAAATTCTGTTAGCCCTGCTTGAGAAACCCAGCGAATTGGTTACGCGAGAGGATCTCGTCCGCCGCCTATGGCCAGAGGGCACGTTTGTCGATTTCGATCGCGGCCTCAATAAAGCGGTCCTCAGCCTCCGCGAAGCTCTTGGTGATTCAGCGGAAAATCCGCAATTCGTCGAGACCCTTCCGCGTAAAGGCTACCGTTTCATAGCGCCCGTCGATTCCGATCAGCAGGAATGCTTAGATGTGCCAACGGCGCCGCACCCTGTATCCGCATCCCGATCAGGTCGCTGGATCGCCGCGCTGGCCGTGCTGGGGACATTGAGCATTGTGCTGGCAATAAATTTTGGCGGACTCCGCCGCTGGATGACAAATCGTTTACGGCCCAACTCGCAAATCACCGCCCTCGCAGTTATTCCCCTGGAAAACCTTTCCCGCGATCCCGAGCAGGAGTATTTCGCTGACGGCATGACGGACGAATTGATCACCAACCTTGCCAAGATCAGCCAGGCACGCATCGTTTCTCGTACTTCGGTAATGCATTACAAACGCAGCCGGGAGACTCTCAAGGAGATTGCGCAGGAACTCAAAGTGGATGCGGTTGTCGAAGGGACGGTGCAGCGCGCAGGTAATCGCGTTCGTATCACCGCACAGTTGATCCAGGTGTCGACCGACTCTCATCTTTGGGCAGAGAGCTACGAGCAGGATCTAAGCAGCATTCTGCAGTTACAGAAAGACGTGTCGACCGATATTGCCCGGCAGGTAAGTACCATCGTGAAACCGATTCATTCCGCTCGGCTCGTCAATCCCGCTGCATACGTTGCTTACCTCAAAGGGCGTTACGAGTTCTACCGATATACGAAGGAAGGTTGGCAGAAATCTATCGAGTACTTTAATGAGGCCATCGAAGGCGATCCAGCCTTTGCTCCCGGCCACGTCGGATTAGCGGCTTCATATCTCGCTGGAGTCGGATGGGAAGCTTTGCCCCCCGAGGAGTTGCCAAAAGGAACGGCGGAGGCGAGGAAGGCGCTGGAACTCGACGATCAACTGCCCAGCGCACATTTCGTAATGGCGGCCGCCCACTTTCAGGAATGGCGATGGCAGGATGCGGAAAAAGAATTCCGACGGGGTCTGGAGCTAGATCCCAATGATGCTCTGGGCAGACAGTGGTACAGCAACTACCTGTTGACGCTGGGTCGCTTTCAGGAAGCGATCGATGAACAGGAACAAGCACGGGCTGTGGACCTATTTTCGCCATTGATAAACGCAAACCTGGCGAAGGCTTTTTACTATGCGCGCCAGTTTGATCGGGCAATCATGCAGGCTCAGGAGACGCTGAAGCTCGACCCAAAATACCGCCCAGCTTCAATCTTTTTGGAACGGGCATACCGGCATAAGGGAATGGCAGATCTGTCAGTCCGCGCTCGCCTCGCCACTGCGGACGCGGAAGAGGCACAGACGATTGAGCGGGCTTATCATGAAGCCGGTCTCCCTGGCGTTCTCCGCACAGAGGCGGAGGCCTATCAAAGAACAGGCGCACTCTTTGATGCCGCGCGTTGTTACGTCCAGATAGGTGAAAAAGATCTTGCGTTCAGCTTGCTTGAGGACTATTACAAACGCCACCATCCGGGATTGTCGCGACTGAAAGTGGATCCGGACTTTGATCCAGTTCGATCAGACCCGCGTTTTCAGAACCTGCTGCAGAACGTGGGGCTTCCGTAACTGACGAAGAGAAGTCCCGCTTTCCATAACCGGCGCTGAAGTACGGTGAAAGAGATGAAGGTGATTCAGGCCACCGCACTCATTCGTACACCCTTGATCGAATGGGCGCGACCACAATCCCGGTCTGATCTTGGTTGCGGTAGTGGCACGTTCACAACAGCGCTTGCGGATTGTTGGCTTCGGGCAGCATGATTCACGTCAGCGTCGGCTTCGCTGGTTTGTCGGACAACTTGGATGAAGCGTCAGAATTCTTGTTCTTTTCGTCAGCTTCGACGTCGTTGATGAGCAACTCGGTATTAGCTTATGTATTGGAGGCTTCCGCGCCGGACCTCGCCACCTGCCGATGAGACTTGCATTCACCCAACGTCTTCGCGCCCGGACTCAACGCCTGCACCACCGGCTCGGTGGACGCCACTGGTTTCCGCATGTTCCGCTCGCACTGCTCCTCGGCCTAGGCGGCCTTTGGATACTCAATGCGAGATTCGGCGGAGATTGGAGCCAATATGCGCACGCGCTGATGGAGGGCGACTTCCACCTGAACCTCAGGCTGTTGCCTTCTCTGCTGATCGGCGGTGGCATGGTTACCATGGCCCTTGGCCTGCTGTGGCGCTCGCGTCTGGCCTGGGTGATGGCAGTACTGCTAGGTGCTACCGGGGCAGTGAACACACTATTAACCGGGCAGTCGCACGTACACGGGTTGCTGGCGTATTTCGCATTTCTACTGGCAGCGCTGCTTTTTTCCTGGCGGCATTTCAACCGTTCCAGCGTCGCCCTAAGCACTCTCTTCGCACTGACCGCCGTGGTGATGTTACTTCTGTATGCCACCTTCGGCAGCTACTATCTCGGCGCTGGATTCAAGCCACCGATTACCGATCTCGTCACCGCGCTCTACTATGCGATGGTGACCATGAGCACGGTTGGTTACGGCGATATCGTCCCTGCAGTGCCGGAGACGAGACTGTTCACAGTTTCCGTGATTGTTCTCGGCGTAGCGGTGTTCGCCACCTCGCTGACCGCGGTGATTGCGCCGTTGGTCAGTCAAAGCCTGAAAGGTATCATTGGCCGCAAAGGAACAGGCATGAAACGCGAAAATCACTTTGTCGTAATCGGTGACACCCCGTTGGCTGTCAATACCTGGCGCGAGTTGGCCAAGCGAGGTCGCCCGGTAACTCGCATCTTGCGCGAAGCGCCGGCAGAAAGCCAGTCCACGGATGTCGATGTCGTCGTCGGTGACCACGGTATGGCGGAAGTCCTGCGCGAAGCCGGCGCAGATCGCGCCGATGCGGTGCTGGCGATGACGGCTGACGATTCTGAGAACGCCTTTGTCGTGCTGGCGGTCAAGGAATTGGCCGGGAGCGCGCGAACCGTGGTTGCGGTGAACGATGCGCATCATCTGAGCAGGGTCAAGTTGGTTCAGCCGGATGTGGTGATCGCGCCACAGGTGATGGGAGGTGAGCTGACCGCAATGCTGCTTTCGGGCGAACAGATCACCCCTGAATTCGTGATGCAGCAGATCTTTCAACAGACAACAACCGAGCCCTCCAGTGCCCCCCGCGGTAAAAAGTCTTAAGGCTGGCGCTTTCTTCAAATGAGTCGCATTCCAACGCCCGCCCCGCAAAAGGAGCTTGATCGCGATCTTTTCGCTCGCGCTGAGTATTGCGGCGACAGTCAGATCTATTGAAGGTGGAGGGTCCAGCCTAGGGCTGTTGTAGCGCAGGCGAAGACGGAATCTCATTAGGAAGCCTGTCAGGTGAGAGCGGGTCTTACATTCGCCCGGATGGTGGCGCACAACTCGCATTCGGCGATGGGCGTGATCGTATAGGGACCTACCGCAGCAGGAACTACGAACGTCTCGGCGTAATGGACGGCAAATGGGGCGAAACGGTTTTCCGGACTTTCGACACAAACGCCGGACCCCTCGACGAGATTCAACACATGGACGGTCCCGGAAGTGTCGTGCTCGACCCTCTGCCGGAACCAGTGCCTTCGGGTCTCGATGAACTCCGCTACATGAAGACCGGTTCGTTCTTCCCTCCATCCGTCTTCTTCCTGGAGCACCTCGACCTGATTCACAAGCTGCTTTGTAACCCACCCCGTATTTCTGTTCCACTGGATATTCTTGATGCCGTGATCGATGTGGATGGGCCGTGGCCTGCCATCCAGACCAAGGCGGCCCCAGTCCCATAATTTGAAAGTGAAGATGTAAGGCGTAGCGCTGATCTCAAGCACCATGCTGTCCGCACCGGAGCAATGCAGAGTGCCCGCGGGAATGAGGAAATGATCATGTTTTCGAGCAGGGATGCGATTTACGTATTTCTCGGCAGGGAACAGGAAACCTCCCTCCTGCGCACGGCGCAGATCCGATTCCATCTCGCGCGGAACTACTTCAGTCTTCGTTCCCAGATAGACAGCTGCGTCGGGACCTGCGTCGAGAAGATAATAGCTCTCATCCTGCGTATAGCTCATGCCGAAATGGGTGCGAATGTACTCGGTGACCGGATGCACTTGCAGCGAGAGGTTTCCCCCTCCCATGGTGTCGAGCAGATCGAAGCGAATGGGGAAATCATGGCCGAAGTGCTCGAAGACGCGTTTCCCCATCAACCGTATCGGTTCGAATAAGACGAGATTCTGCGCAGGTGTTTCGAATCGAAGATGACCAAAGCCGAGGACGAGGCTGTTCTCTTCAGGAACGCAGTCGAAACACCACGCGTAGTTCGGCTCGTCTTGGGGCAGGTCGAACTTCTGGCGCATCCATTGGCCGCCCCACGGTCCGGGATCGAAAAAGGGGACGAGACGGAAAGGCCGCTGCACGGTATGCTCAAGTGCTGAGAAGAAGACATCTTTAGCAATCATCTTCGGGGAGTTTTGCGCGTTCGTGTCGAGCACGTAATCGCATTGAGGCAGGACTTCTTGCTTGTGACGATCCGCGGCTCGCCAATCCAGAAAGAATGCGCGTTTGTACTTCTCGCCTGGCCGATCAGAGAGATTGTCTAGTCCGACGCTTCCCACGAGATTCTTTCTCTGGCGAAGTTGTATCTCCCAACGGGCCATGTCCGCATAAATCATGCAGGCTGGACGCGGAGCCAGCAGCGATGCGCCGGTGCCTACGACCAATATAAGTCCCGCTGCACGGGTCAGACGGTCGGCTAAGTCCTCGCGCAGCGCAGGGTTGAAGAAGTCCTCAATGCGAGCTTCGTTCATGCGGCCGAACACCGGATCGTCTGTCAGATCCTGCGCAAACATAGACTGAAGATCGGTTTTGGTTCGATAGGCATCCAGGGCTCGAACGACAAGCGCCGGCTTTAAGCGACGCTCGAGAGCAGCGATGATCTCCTCATCGAGCGTGCCTGGATAGCATTCAACGCAGATGACGCTACCAGCCGTCCTCATGCTGCTCAGTATCTTCGCAGCAATCGTATCCCAGCCACTGAAGCACAGGCTGGAATCGGATCCAGTCTCAACGAAAGGACACTTATCGTAGGTCGTGGCCACGATCCGCTCCATACAGAAATTCGCGAAGAATGGGCACCGCTCCGTGCAGCGCAGCATGGTTGCCGAGCATCGCGGGCACGATGGTGACCATGCCGGATGGTATCCAGGCGTGTCTGGTCACATAGCTTTGGATGCGAGGAAGAATCTGATCGGCGCTGGTAATGATGCCGCCGCCAAAGATGATCCGCTCGGGACCATAAGCATGGATCAGTCCAACTGTTCCTACACTCCAGACATGAATACAGTGATCGACTACCTGACGGGCTACGGCGTCGCCTGCGTTGGCATGCAGAAAGAGTTCTTTGAAGTTTATGGATGCGGAACCGTGCAAGCTGCTGTTTTCGATTCCGGGCCACTCTGCGACGATTAACGGTAGACTCCACGATGATGCTTCGGCCTCCATGCATCCCATTGCTCCGCACGTACACATGCGGCCATGAAGCGATACGGGGATGTGGCCTCCGAGGTTGCCGCCTTGCACGTGCCTGGCGCGGTAAGGGACTCTATCGACGAGCAGCGCAGAACCGATTCCTGTTCCGAGGGTAAGCAGTAGAACATCCGCATAGCCTTCGCCCGCTCCGCAGAAGTGCTCGCCACGCAGAGCGGCGCGGGCATCATTTTCAATGACCAGAGGAAGCTTGAAATTCGTGTCGCACCAGCCGTGCAGATCTACGGAGGGTGCATCGGGATATTTATCGTTGGCGGATACAACACGGGCCTGTTTGAAGTCGACGAGACTCGGTAGAGCGAGCGCGAGGCCAAGGCAGTCTGAAGGTTGCAACGAGGATGATGCCAGCAATTCCCGGATCGTTTTTTCGATCGACGGAAGAAGCACCTTCAAGCCACGCTTCGATTCAACCGGCACATCTCTGACTGCAAGTAGAGACCTGTCCTGCACGACCGCCACCGAAAAGTGCGTGCCGCCGAGATCGCAACCGATCGCGATGGTCATGCGTTCACTCTCGATAGCAGGAAGAGCGCAAGTACCAGCATAGCGATGCCGGCAACGTGTAGCTGTAGAGGTCGCCGAGTCGATGTGCGCCATTCGCCGCTGATCCACCCGAGGACGCTTGCACAGATCACAATCAGCGACATGAAGACGGGCCACCCGACAATAGGTCCCAACGATCCGAGGTAGTAGCTGGCCAATCCGTAAGTCAGACTGCTACCGAACCAGAGCACAGACATCAATACACAGAACAACCAATAAGAGGACGTTCCGGATTGCGCGAAGTCAGCCAGGGAGCGACGTTTGATGAACAGGTAAACACAATAGGCTAGGTTTGGAACAGCGCCGCCCACGAGCAGAGGCAACCACACCGCATTTAACGACCAGTATGGTTTAGTCCCGTGCTTTGCAGCCATCTCCAGCAGCGGTGCGGCGAACGATATCCCGATGTTCATAAAGCTTGCACACAGGCCACTGACTGAAGCAATGATCAGTCCAGTGCGAAATGAGCCAGAGCTTTGAGGGCCAGGCGTTGTGCGCGCTTCGTTTTCTCTCCGGAAACCTGCAAGGGCGCAGAGGACCATGCCGCAGGCTACGAAGAAGACGCCGGCCAGGATGAATCCACCTGCGGCGGTGAAAAGCAACTCCGAGTGAAGGCGGATAAAAGGCAGGAGCGTACCTATGGCAGCCGAGCTTCCGAGGACGATGGAGAAGGTGAGCGCCATGCCGATTCTTGCCACGCTGAGCCCGAAGAGAACCTGCGCGATTCCCCAGGCGAATCCGTAGAAGACTACGCGCGCGATGACTGGAGCGGCAACCTCGTGGTAAACACCCGCGAGGGCCGGCACGGTATAAATAGCGGCGAGAAAAGGAAACACGAGCAGCGCACAGACAGACCATACCGACCAGATGTTTTCCCAGGACCACCGCGGCATCCATTTCATCGGTAGAGCGAAGCTCGCATTTGCTATGGCCGCGAGAAGCACGAACCCTGCTCCAGTCTTCGAATCAAGCACGACGACGCCTCGCGGAACTTTCGGAGTAAAAGGAAGCAGTGAGGACGCCACGTTTTTCCATTCGCACACTAGGTCCGTTCCACACGAAGTGTCACAAGATCCCATCCAGCTATCGAGATATCGCCGCTCACGGGACGCAAAGGTTCTTCCGCCAGATTACTCAGGAACGTTTGGCCTATATTCTTCGAAGACCATGTGAGATGAGCGCTCACATCTTCATCGGAAGCAGCAAAAACGCGCACGATCCAGGCCTTGCCGTCATCGCTCGGCTTCAGCCCGGTCAATAAAGCACTCGCAGGCTCGATCTTGAGCATCGATGTGGAGACAAACTCGCGATTGACGGAAGGGCTTACCAAAAGCGGCTGCGAGAGCTCCGTCGCAAAACGGCTCGCCGCGGCGATATCTTCACTCTCGTGAGCGCGCAAGGCATAGCGGAAAGTCACCGGTCCGGACTGATATGCGAGATAGTTTGTTCCCCAATGATTGTTCATCACCCAGGAGTAGAAGGTCTGAGTGGGTTCAATGTGCTGACGCCACAGAGCGGGAACCTTCTGTGAACCAAGCATGGTGGCGGTAATGCCGCCAACTTCCACCAGCGGCGCGTCGAGCGTGACCCAGGTTACTCCGAAGCTCTCATTAGAGACGTCGATCCATCGCCCGACGGGGAGCCAGTTTTTGCACGAACCGGGTAGCTGGTCGATCTCTGGCTGCATGGCTCCGAGAGGAATATCCAGCAGCATCTTTCCGTTCGGGACAGAAAGCGGAAACGCGAACTGCACGCTCTCTTTCGAGCCGTGCTGGGCAAAGTCGGAGCCCTGGTCACCCTGGCCGGGATGCGGATTAAGCGGCGCACGTTCTTTGTCCACGATGTTGCTGATCTCGACGAAGTTCGTCTCTTCGCAAAGCCGGATGCGCCGGGTAAGGTGCCTGCACCCCGGAGCGGACGAATCGATGCGGATCGAAGCTACTAGCGGTCCATTTTCTTCCACGGTGATCGTCGGCTTGCTGCTGCGGCCGAGATGCGCGAAATCTACGCCGGAGAGAAACAAATATTGGTTCACCGCTCCATGATCCCGGTTGACCATGTTTTCGCGGCTGCCTTTGCGATAGAGTTCGACGATATCTCCTGTTTCCGGGTCGACATGGACGCTCAGGAACCGGTTCGTTAACACGTTGTTCTTGATCGTGACCGCGTGATCGGAACGGTGCGCTGGTCCGGAAGAAGTCTTGTAGCTGGCTGTGGCCAGCGCTGGTATATCGCTGACAAGAATCGCGAGCTCACCGCTGCTCAGCCTTTGCGACAGAACGGGCCTGCCATCTGCGGTGACCACAGAATCGCCTGCAGAGGAAAGCTGGCGGGAGAGATACACGATGCCGGTTCGGCTCCATGAAGACGTATTGTGCACATCAATGGAACCTTGCACTGTTGCGTCGGAAGCGGGTAACGATGCAGCTATCAGTGCCTCTGAACGGCTTTCCGCCTTAACCGCAAAATCCCGCTTGTAGTCCCACTGCTTCTTTGTAAATGGATTCTCCGAGTCGGATACGCTGCACCACGCGCCCCATGTGTGTTCGGAATACATGAGCACGTACCGCCATGCCGTCGCGTAGGCTGATTCGTCATAGCTTCCAGGCGCCAGCATGGATGCCAGCGTGGCAGCCTGCGTAAGCCGGGCGGCGGCGTTTCTGCTCATGGCTGTCTCGAGCGCTGAGGAGCCCGCGCCATCTTCCCAATACGGGGTCAGGTCCCCGCGATAGGAGGGCAGCTGATGGCCGCATCTCTTTTCAAAGGCGGAAAACGCCGTACTGGTAGACGCGATTGAGAAACGAGGCCACTCGTACTTGGCATTCCAGTCGCGAATGAAATCGCTGATCTCAGGATCGGGCGCGGCGTTATCTCCATGGCCTGACCAGCGAATGTAGGAGATGTCGTAAGGGTAGATGACTTCATCGAGGCGGTCCTGATATCTTCCCACCCACTCTTCGTTGAGCTTCTTCGTGATGTGCGAAAGCGCGTAACCAGTCCATGGAATCCACATCAGAATCTTTTCGCGTCCCGAGGGAGAAACCCACCAGAAAGGCCGATCCTGCCAGACCTCCATAAATGTGCCGATGCGATCGAAGAAGTTGGGCGCGCCGGAAAAATAGCGGATGCCTGCCTGAGACATGGCAGTTACCGTTCCCCACGAGTATCCGGGCACATCGCTCATCATGGCGGAAT
>Ga0210386_10000951_pt1 | contig 26281 bp, 28 predicted proteins | sample IncBWH32OmetaG_FD_160091 | JGI IMG/M metagenome (GOLD analysis project Ga0210386, IMG submission 160091) | Forest soil microbial communities from Barre Woods Harvard Forest LTER site, Petersham, Massachusetts, United States - Inc-BW-H-32-O ...
GGGTAGGCGCGCCAATTTGACAAGCGCGCGACCGAACCTTAACAAACCGCCCCATGCCCAGGTGGCGGAATTGGTAGACGCGCTGGCTTCAGGTGCCAGTGACCTAACAGTCGTGAAGGTTCGAGTCCTTTCCTGGGCACCACTCCCGCAGTATTGCATCACGAAGTTGGCGAAGGTGCTCGCGCCGGTCAATTCCGGGGAAGACGCCGAACCGGGACAATATCTGTAATTCGAACCCGCGCGCCCGGCTTATGCTGCAGGCGAGGCGTGAACGGCTGCACGAAGGCGCCCCTGTGCATCGAAGGCGAGCGGCGCCGTAATGACAAGCGCCAACAGCGGCTGGAGCCGGTTGGCGATCTTCTGAAGCATAGGCTCGCTGTCGCTGATCAGGGCGAGATAGCTTAGCGTGTGCTCGTAATAGATCCGGATTGTCTGACTGCCGAACTGAAGTTCGCCTTCGACGTCATCCTCCGAGGTTTCGTACGCCGGCAATTCCAGGGACGTCGGCGCTTCCCGGTTGAGCAGCGCGGCGATATCGGACAGCATTTCCCGAAAGGGCGTCGAATAGTCGAATGCATCCCCGGTCCACAGGACAAGTTCCCACCCGCCCTTGCGGTGACGTTCGATGGCCGGCCTACAATGGACTTCGATCATGGCGCAATGTGCTCCGGATATGTGGAGGCACTCTATCACGCGCGGAGCGCTGCGATTTTTCAGACGCGAAAACCGGTACACAGCCGGTCACTGGAATGGCTCAAAAACCCGGCAAAAATTGTGAAATTCGAAGATAATCATCGCAGGCCAACGATGAATCACGGGTTTGCGCCGCCATTCCCGATCCGGCTCCAGGCCCTGGCCCACCCTATGCGGCGCTATCCGGCCCTGAGTCGTCATGCCTGTGTCCGGCCGGACCACGGTTGAAAACGCCGTAATTGCTGGATTTCAGGCCGGCATTCGCATCGGTCGTGGCGACCGTCAGGCCGAGCTTCAAAAGCTCGCGCACGGCGGCCGCACGCGTCGGCATCCGGTGTTTGAACCGGAAATCGTCCAGCGCCGTCAGCTCTTCGGGGGAAAGCATCACCTGCAGTCGCTCGTCGCGTAGGTCGTTCATGGAACTCACCAAATTGAGATAGTTGAGTAATTTACTCAATTCACTGAGGCAGCAAAAGTTCCCACAACTAAGCGGTTTTAGTAAAATATTACAATAAAAACAATAGTTTATGGTTGATTTTTCGGTTTGGATGGAGTGATAATCCTATCCCAAGGGAGGACTTCCCATGGCCGACCGTCTCAAGCTGCCACGTGCACTTTCCGAGGAGCCCGACGCGCGACAGCCGCTGCGTCCGAGCCATCAGAAGATCATCGAAAACCTGGATCGCTGGGCCAACAGTCGCGAACTGCAGCCGCCGAAATTGCCGGACAGCCAGACGGCCTGATCCCACGGTTCGAGCCGCCCGACATGCGGCTCCGCTGCCCGAAGCGCCTTGCAGCATTTTGCTGACGAAAGCCGCGTCCCGCCGCTCGCCTCTTGCGAGCTTGAAGGTTAGGTTGGTTCTCCTCCGAATCGACCAGAGGCCCCTTATTGATGACCATACGCCAGCATCGCGGCGATCTGCCCGACCTCACCCGCTACACCGACGCCGTGGCGATCGATACCGAGACCATGGGGCTCAATCCGCATCGCGACCGGCTCTGCGTGGTGCAACTGTCGAATGGCGATGGCAGCGCCGACGTCGTGCAAATCCCGAAAGATCGTGGGAGTGGGCCGAGTGACGCGCCGAATCTGAAAGCGCTGCTTGCCAATCCCAAGATCACCAAGATTTTTCACTTCGCCCGCTTCGATCTCGCCGCGCTCTTTAATGCTTTCGGCGTGATGCCCGAACCGGTCTATTGCACCAAGATCGCCTCGCGGCTGTCCCGCACCTATACCGATCGCCACGGTCTGAAGGACCTAGTGCGCGAAGTGCTCAACATCGAGCTGTCGAAGCAGCAGCAATCGAGTGACTGGGGCGCGCCGGGCCTGAGCGAAGCGCAACTCGCTTATGCGGCCTCCGATGTGCTGCATCTGCATGCGTTGCGCGAACGCCTTGATGCGATGCTCGCGCGCGAAGGCCGGCTTGGACTGGCGCAGGCCTGCTTCACTTTCCTGCCGACACGGGCAAAGCTCGATCTGCAGGGCTGGGAAGCCGAGGACATTTTCGCCCATTCCTGATGCGCGATAAGAGTGCGGTGAATTTGAAGTTCAGTGTCGAGGCAAGAGGTCGCCGCAGTCGTTCGCGAACTTCGGAATCGGAGCCCTAGTCGCTGACGATCGAGCGGTTGGCCGCGCCCCTTTTCGGACACACTCCCGAAAGGAGTGTGGGCTGGGCCTTGCCGTCAGGGTAAAACAATCCAGATATTGCTCCAGAAAATCGGAGATTTGGTGAGCTCGGTTCAGAATCCCGCCTATCAAGCCGGAATGGAGGCGCGCTTTGCCATCGCAGCGCGCCACAGCCGGATGGTGCGCATCTTGCGGATCGCCGTGCCCGCCGCCGTCATTCTGTCGCTTGCAACCATCATTCTGGTGTCGTCGGTCTTCAATCCGTTTCAAATGCTGCTGCCGAAATTGCCGCTGGACATGGGAAGCATGGTCATTTCCGGCACCAAGATCACGATGGAATCGCCACATTTGGCGGGCTATTCGCAGGACCAGCGGCCCTATGAGGTCTGGGCCAAAACCGCTACCCAGGATGTGACCGATCCGGATCACGTCGAACTGAAGACGCTGCGGGGCAAAGTGTTGATGGAAGATCAATCGACCGTCACGCTGGAGGCGGTCAACGGATTGATGGACACCAAGCAGTCGCTGCTTGATTTGCACAAGGACATCTATTTGCAGACCACCACAGGCTATGAAGCGTGGCTCAGCCAGGCTTTCGTCGACATGGGCAAGGGAATAGTGACCTCCGACGAGCACGTCGATGTCAAATGGGCCGACGGAAAAATTTCTGCCGACCGGCTGAAGATCACGGGTGGCGGCGAGGTCGTCCGCTTCGACGGCAATGTCGTGATGAATATCGACAAGATGCCGCCACCGGCTGCCGAAGCCGCTCCTGAGCCGGCTCCGGCGCCGGTAAAGCCTGCGAAGACGCGGCCGAACGCCAAGTCCTCTAACGCGACCTCCAACGTGAAATGATCCGATGAAGCTGTTTCACTGGGAAATCCTCAAAGGCCGCTTCATCGTTGGCGCCGCTCGTGCCGGCTTTGCCTTGGTGATGTTCTTGGCGATGTTGCTTGCGGGCGATGCAAGCGCCCAAAGCACGGTGACCGGCGTGCCGAATGCCATGCAGGGCTTTTCGCAGAATCGCGATCAGCCAATTCAGATCGAGGCGGCCTCGCTTGAGATGCGCGACAAGAAAAAAGAAGCGACCTTCACCGGCAACGTGAAGGTGGTGCAGGGCGACACCACCATGACCTCGAAGGTTTTGGTGGTCTTCTATGAATCATCGGGCCAGAACGCCGCGCCGGCAACCGCAGCTTCGGCCACCAATGCCAACGCCAAGGCTGCCGCCAAGCCGGCGCCTGCGCCTGCTCAACCCGCACCGATGCAATCTGCAACGCCTGGCCCGGGAGGCGCATCGTCGATCAAGCGGCTCGAGGCCAAAGGCAATGTGGTCGTGACGCAAAAGGATCAGGTCGTGACCGGCGAGTCGGCTGTGTTCGACACCAAGACCAACCTCATCACCATGCTGGGCGGCGGGGGTCCCGTTGTGATGACCCAAGGCAAGAACGTTCTGCGGGGCGATCGATTGTTGGTGGATATGACCACCGGCGTTTCCCGGGTCGAATCGGATTCCGGCAGGGTGCAGGGCCTGTTCCAGTCGTCCAACCAGAACGGGACTGGACCCGCGCTCCCCGGTGCATCGCCGCCGGGTCCCCAGCCGTTGGCGCCCCCGCCCGGTGCACCGCAGTCTCTGACCCCAAATAAACCAAAGTAGCGTCAATACTTTAATGAAAGAACGGCTGGGCCGCGGTTGAAGCCGAGGGTCTGAGCCTGTATCTAGCGGGCGGGGTCGCCTGGGAACTTGAGACTGGTCCGCTGGGCAAGGGGCATCCGGTCATTCATGCTGGGCGGGCGAATCAATCGCCGCGGAACTTCTCGAAGGGTTCGGACGAAGCGGGGATGGTGGATTTACTCGGCATGTTCCGGCGGCGCCCCGCAAACCGCGGCAAAGGCGGTTTTGCGCGTTCGCGCGATGACATTACCTCGCTCGGCGACCGCATGGGCGAAATGCTGACGAGCCCGGTGCGCGATGCGCCTCCGCTGGCGCGCACCGCCCCCTCGCCCGCGTTGGAATTGCCGCGCACCGAAAACCCTGCGCCCCGCCCGGCTCCCGCCAAACCCGCACCCAGAACCAACGGTGCTGCCGCCCCACGACAGGCGCCGCGGGCGGGATATCTGGCTGTGCATAGCGTGGAAAAAAGTTTCGGCACCCGCCAGGTCGTGCGCGGGGTCAGCATCTATGTCCGGCGCGGCGAGGCCGTGGGTCTGTTGGGGCCGAATGGCGCCGGTAAAACGACAGTGTTCTACATGATCACCGGCCTGATCAAGGCCGATCGCGGCGCCGTCGAACTCGACGGCCACGACGTCACCAAGCTGCCGATGTATCAGCGCGCGCGATTGGGCATCGGCTACCTGCCGCAGGAAGCCTCGATCTTTCGCGGCCTCACCGTGGAACAGAATATCCGCGCGGTGCTCGAGGTGGTCGAGACCTCGCGCAAAAAACGCGAGGCCAAACTCGATTCCCTGCTCGATGAATTCAACATCACGCGGCTGCGAAAGACGCCGTCCATTGCGCTATCCGGCGGCGAACGGCGTCGCGTTGAAATCGCACGCGCACTCGCCACCAATCCGAACTACATGCTGCTCGACGAGCCCTTTGCGGGCATCGATCCGATCGCGGTCGGCGACATTCAGGACCTGGTCCGACACCTCACCAATCGCGGTATCGGCGTCCTGATCACCGACCACAATGTGCGGGAAACCCTCGGTCTGACCGACCGTGCCTATATCGTTTATGCCGGCCAAATCCTGACGGAAGGCAGTCCGGACGAGATTGTCAGCGATCCGGATGTGCGCAGGCTTTACCTCGGCGAAGAATTCCGCCTCTGATCGGGGAACTGAGGGGGCATCTAACCGGCCGCTCCCGCGCTTCTTTCCGCAAAGTCAAGGCGTGTACATCGGCACAGGACTAGTTTAAGCAAGAATCGGACCAAGTTTTGGGAATCGGTTCTTGCCTCCATGGCGCTGACGCAGAGACTAGAATTCCGCCAGTCACAGTCGCTGGTGATGACGCCGCAGTTGATGCAGGCGATCAAGCTGCTTCAGCTGTCCAATCTCGACCTTTCGGCCTTCGTTGAAGAGGAATTGGAGCGAAATCCGCTGCTTGAGCGCGAAAGCGACGGTCCGGAGGCACCCGTCGCCGGTGAGCCGGCGGCAGGGCACGCAGAGGGTTCCGAGAGCGGTCTTGGCGAGGAATTTTCGGGTGATTCGCAGGGGTCCGGCGCCGACGGCTTCGAGCCGGCCCAGGAAGAATGGATGAATCGCGATCTCGGCAGCCGCGCCGAGATCGAACAGACCCTCGATACACCGCTCGATAACGTGTTTTCGGAAGAACCCGCCGAAGCGGCCGCGCGCAACGCGCAGGACGCCGCCCCCACCACCTATACCGAATGGGGTGGCGGCGCATCCAACGACGACGGCTACAATCTCGAAGCCTTTGCCGCCGCCGAAGTGACGCTGGGCGGACATCTGGCCGAGCAGTTGGCGGTGGCTTTCACCGCGCCCGCCCAGCGCATGATCGGCCAATACCTGATCGATCTGGTCGATGAAGCCGGTTATTTGCCGGCTGATCTTGGACAGGCCGCCGAACGCCTCGGCGCTTCGGCTGACGACGTCGAGGCGGTGCTCGCGGTGTTGCAGAAATTCGATCCGCCCGGAGTTTGCGCGCGCTCGTTGAGCGAGTGTCTGGCGATCCAGTTGCGCGATCTCAATCGCTACGATCCTGCGATGCGGGCGCTGGTCGAAAATCTCGAGCTTCTGGCCAAGCGCGATATTGCGAGCCTGCGCAAGCTGTGCGGCGTCGACGACGAAGACATCACCGACATGATCGGAGAAATTCGAAGGCTCGATCCGAAGCCGGGCCTGAAGTTCGGCTCGGCCCGCGCGCAGACCGTGGTGCCTGATGTCTATGTGCGTCCGGGTCCGGACGGCGGATGGCATGTCGAACTCAACAGCGAGACGCTGCCGCGCGTGCTCGTCAACCAGACCTACTATACCGAACTATCGAAGACGATTCGCAAGGACGGCGACAAATCCTATTTCAGCGACTGTCTGCAGAATGCGACCTGGCTGGTTCGTGCGCTCGATCAGCGCGCCCGCACGATTTTGAAGGTTGCGAGCGAAATCGTCCGCCAGCAGGACGGCTTCTTCACACACGGCGTGGCGCACCTGAGGCCGCTCAATCTGAAAGCTGTCGCCGACGCGATCCAGATGCATGAATCGACGGTCTCGCGCGTCACCGCCAACAAATACATGGCGACCAATCGCGGCATATTCGAACTAAAATATTTCTTTACCGCTTCGATCGCCTCGGCCGATGGCGGCGAGGCCCATTCGGCGGAGGCGGTGCGCCACCACATCAAGCAGCTAATCGATGCGGAAGATCCGGCGCTGATCCTTTCCGACGACACCATCGTGGAACGTTTGCGCGCCACCGGCATTGATATCGCCCGTCGCACCGTCGCCAAGTACCGTGAGGCCATGCGGATTCCATCGTCGGTTCAGCGGCGGCGCGACAAGCAAAGTATGCTCGGCAATGCCCTGTCGGCGCCCGCCGCATCCGATCGATCCCGGGACCCTCAGCCCGCCTGATTGCGTCCTGCTGAAATCGGATTAGTGTCGGTGTGCGCAACGATAACGACACGAACGATCGAGGCACACCATGACTCTCCGGATCTCTGGAAAAAGCATCAGTGTCGGCGACGCCTTGCGCGGACGTGTTTCGGAGCGCACCAACGAAGTGCTGCGCAAATATTTCGACGGCAATTATTCCGGCCATATCACGCTCAGCAAGGACGGCTCCGACTTCCGAACCGATTGCGCGTTGCATCTTGATTCGGGCATCACGCTGGAAGCGGATTCGAGCGCGGCCGACGCCTATGCCAGCGCCGACCAGGCGCTACTGATGATCGAGAAACGGCTGCGCCGCTACAAGAGCCGGTTGAAGGATCGCTCTGCCCGCAAGGCCCACGCGGCTTCAGAGGCGCTGGCGGGAATGGAAGCGCTCGACGCACTGAGCTATGTGATCGAGGCGCCTGCCGAGAGCGATGAAGAGATGTCAGGCTATAGTCCTGTCATCATCGCCGAGGCCACGACGTCCCTGAAGCGCCTTTCGGTCTCCGAAGCGGTGATGGAACTGGACCTGACCGGCGCCGCCTGCCTGGTATTCCACCATGGCTCAAGCGGCCGGGTTAACGTCATCTACCGCCGCCCCGACGGTAATGTCGGATGGATCGATCCCCCTACGCTCCAGGCGGCGGGCTAGCGGCCCGGTGGAACCGGCGCCCTCCCAAAAGATGGTGCTGAAACAACACGCTAGGCATGAGACAGCTCTATCCAAAACTATCGCAAGCAAGGGTGCTGTTCGGCATTGACGGCCACCGGGAGCGACCCTATGGTCCGCGCCCTTAACGATACGGCTCGGGGGAAACTCCGCAGGTGTTGGCACCGCTCTTGCGTTGGAGTAGAAGCCCACCCAATTAGCAACGGGGTGGTGGGCGGCCGCCTTTCCACCTCATTCGCCCGCCGAAGTCTTTTCGCAACCTGACGCTCGATTTACCTCGGAACGCCCCATGACGATTACCGATCTGGTCGCACCCGAGGCGATTCTCCCGGCTTTAAAAGTCAACAGCAAGAAGCAGGCACTGCAGGAATTGGCAGCGCGCGCGGCAACGCTGTCCGGACAGAACGAGCGCTCGATCTTCGAAGTGCTGTTGCAGCGGGAGAAGCTCGGGACAACGGCGGTCGGATACGGCGTTGCGATCCCGCACGGCAAGCTTCCTAAACTGGAAAAGATTTTTGGCTTGTTCGCCAGGCTGGAACGCCCGATCGATTTCGAGGCGATGGACGGACAGCCGGTCGATCTCGTCTTCCTGCTGCTGGCGCCGGAAGGCGCGGGCGCCGATCACCTGAAAGCGCTTGCGCGAATCGCGCGGCTGTTGCGCGACCAGGATGTGGCGAAGAAGTTGAGAGCCTCGCGCGAGGCCCAGGCGATCTATTCGGTGCTGGCGCTGCCGCCGGCGAGCGCCGCCTGATATCGCTTATCGCTTTTGTCGGAAAACGCCGGTAGCGCCCGATCTCCCGGGCGCTGTCCGCGCTTGATTGATCCGCATCTGTGCGGCGCTGACGCCGTCAGTGCACGCTCACGGCCTGCAGTTCATTGCTCCAGGCATTCGCGACCGCGGCTTCGCGCGAGTCGGTGAGCATGATCGGGGTGCCGTCAGCGGCGTGGAGCGCAAACAGCTTCAGTCCGGGCGCGATCTTCGGCGCCTGCGGGAACAGGTCCGGCACGTCTTCGGATCGGATCTGCTTCACATAGGCGATATGGCCCTCGCCGAGGCTTGCCAGCGCCTCCAGGGAGACGCGCGGTTCTAACGCAATATTAACTTCGGTCATCGTCTCGACTCCTTCTGAGTCCAAGCGGTCGAGTCCGCTACTCGTTCCATTATTCGTGCTCATTGATAGCAATTGTCTTAACGACCCTTTCCGGTTCCGGCCGGGCGAGATCGATCGACAACAGCCCGTTTTTCAAGTCCGCGCCCAGCACGAGCATCCCCTCCGCCAGCACGAAGGTGCGCTGGAAGTGGCGCGCGGCGATGCCGCGATGGATGTATTGCCGGGCCTTGTCGTCTTGCTGGCGTCCGCGGATGACGAGTTGGTTTTCCTCAGTGGTTACATCGAGTTGGTCGCGGGTAAATCCCGCCACCGCGAGCGTGATGCGCAGCCTTTCCGGCTGCCCATTGCTACGGTCGCAACGTTCGATGTTGTAGGGAGGATAGCCGTCCGCACCCTTGACGACGCGATCGAGCGCACGCTCGATTTCGTCAAATCCCAGCAAAAACGGACTCGATAACGAGGGAACACGAGACATATTTGCAAAGCCCTCTCGAAGCGACTTTGAAGTTCCGGGGCCCTTGCGGCACCCCAACATGACCTGAAGGTGGATTCACCCTCCGGTCCCCAACCAATATGGGCATCATTCGGGCGTGTTCAAGCATCCCGTGGATGCGCCCAAAGCCTTTCCCCAGCAGGCTTTTAGGGAAAGCGCCGCCGTTGGTTAACGGCGGCGTTCGGTGCAGATCACGCCCTCGGCCGCGAGGCCCTCGATCTCGGAGCTGGAGTAGCCGAACTCGGCGAGCACCTCGGCGGTGTGTTGGCCGAAGGTGGGCGGGACGCTGCGCAGGCTCGCCTGGCTCCGCCCCATGCGGATCGGCGAGGCCACGCCCTTGTACCAGTCCTTTTCCACCACATCGCCGCGGTGGACGGCGTGGGGGCTGGTCAGGGCCTTGTCGATCGGCTGGACCGGGCCTGCGGGAAGTCCCGCAGCCAGCAGGCGATCGCACAGCGGTTCGGCATCGTGCTGGCTGAACACGGCGGCCAACTCGGCGCGCAAGGCCTCGCGGTTGGCGATCCGATCCCGGTTGCGGGCAAAGCGCGGATCGGCCGCCAGCTCCGGCTTGCCGATTTCCTTGGCTAGCTTGCGGAAGGTGCCGTCATTGCCGACGCCGATAAAGATGTTGTCGGTGCGCGTCGGGAAGATCGCGTAAGGCACGAGGTTGGGATGTTCGTTGCCGGTGAGCGACGGCGGTTTGCCGTGCATGAAATAATTCGCGTTGTGCGGATGCATGACCGCGAGCCCGGCTTCGAACAGGGTGGTTTCGATGAACTGCCCCTGCCCGGAGCGCTGCCGCTCCGACAAGGCCATCAGGATGCCGATCGCGGCATAAAGGCCGGTGGTGATGTCGACCACGGGAACGCCGATTCGCATCGGGCCCGATTGCGGCGAGCCGGTCGCCATGATCATTCCGGTCATCGCCTGGATGATCGCATCGTAGCCGGGATTGCCGCCGCGCGGTCCGTCGGCGCCGAAACCGGAGATGCGGCAGTGAACAAGTCTGGGAAATTTCGCGCGCAGAACATCGTTGCCGATGCCCCATTTATCGAGCGTGCCGGGTTTGAAATTCTCGATCAGGACGTCGGCGCCCTCGAGCATCTTCATCAGCACCGCACGGCCGCCCTCGGACGCGAGATCGAGTCCGACCGAGCGCTTGTTGCGGTTGATGCCGACAAAATAGGCCGCGTCTTCATCGTGGAACGGCGGTCCCCAGTCGCGCACCTCGTCGCCGGCCGGTGGTTCGACCTTGATCACGTTGGCGCCGTGGTCGGCGAGAATCTGGGTGCAGAAGGGGCCACCGAGCACGCGCGTGAGGTCGATCACACGCAGGCCTGCCATCGCGCCCGAATTGATTTCAGTCATCGAAAACCTTCGCTCTCAAATGCGCTACAGGAGGATCTGAGGGCTAGCGGTCTTCGTCACCGGCATCAATCGGTTTTCTAGCAAGCGGCCCGTCGCAAAACGCAAAACGACGGGCCGCTCGCGGGAAATGCCTCAGACCACGGTCAGGCGGACGTCGACATTGTTACGGGTGGCGTTGGAGTAGGGGCACACCTGATGGGCCTTGGCGACCAGCGCCTCGGCCTCCGCGCGCGCCAGCCCCGGCAGCGAGACCTCCAGCGCGATGTCGAGGCCGAAACCGCCTTCGGAACGCGGGCCGATGCCGACCGTCGACGTCACCGCGGCGTCAGCCGGCACCTTCGGGCCGCCTTGCGAGGAGACGAATTTCATCGCGCCGATGAAGCACGCGGCATAGCCGGCAGCGAAAAGCTGTTCGGGATTGTTGCCGGCGCCGCCTCCGCCACCGAGTTCCTTTGGTGTCGTGAGCTTGACGTCGAGTGCGCCGTCCAGCGTCGCGGCGTGACCGTCACGGCCGCCAGTGGCCTTCGCCTGGGTCTTGTAGAGCACATTCACCGACATGGGGATCTCCTCTGTTTGAGTTTCAGTGCCAGATGTATTGCAAACAATTCGATTGTGCACAATATAAAAAACGGCGCCTCACATTTAATTGTACGCAATTGAATATGAGGCCATCCCGGCCCACAATGGCGGCCGATTGTGACGAGGATACTGAAATGGCCCGAAAACCGCCGGCCGCAGACCAGCTGCTGCGGCTCGACAACCAGATTTGCTTTGCCGTCTACTCCGCGGCGCACGCGTTCAATCGCGTTTATAAGCCGCTCTTGGACCGGCTCGGCCTGACTTACCCGCAATATCTCGTCATGCTGGTGCTGTGGGAGCGCGACGGCGTGCCGGTCAAGGAGATCGGCGAGCGGCTGTTCCTGGATTCCGGCACGCTCACCCCGCTGCTCAAGCGGCTGGAACAGGCAGGGCAGATCAAACGCACCCGCTCTACCGAAGACGAACGCCAGGTTTTGATCGGCCTCACGGCGCAGGGCCACGCGCTGAAGGACAAGGCGCGCGCCGTGCCGCCGTCGATCCTGGCAACGTCGGAATGTTCGGTGCCGGAATTGCTGGCGATAAAGAACGAGATCGTCGCTTTGCGCGATCGGCTCAACGCGGCGGTGGAAAATCTCGTTCCATAGCGACCACTATGCACGTGGCTGATCGGGCTAGTGCAAGGCCGCCATGATGGTGCGTTGTTTGCAGTTTCGCCAAAGGCCATCAGGGGCGGATGAGGTGCGTTGCGCCGGGTCCTGACCCGGTATCAATGGACAGCCTCACTCGCCGCATGAGGCTATCGATGCAGTTCGCCCTTTGGATTTCTGCCTTAGCTGCTGTGCAGAACGGTTGGAGCTTTAGTGCTTTCCTGATCCTGCTTACCGTTTGGCTTGCACGTGACGGGCCTCGGCGTTCATAGGGCGCGGTTGACCCTCCCGGGCTTGCCCAGCCGTAGCTCGCGAAGCGAGCGAAGGCTGGTGGAGCCAGGCGGGATCGAACCGCCGACCTCTTGCATGCCATGCAAGCGCTCTCCCAGCTGAGCTATGGCCCCGTCAGAAACCACACGCCTTGGGCGACGCGCGGCTTACAACGACCCTGAACATAGTTCAGGGCCGATCTCAAGTCTCCTCGTCGCCGCCGACATCGCCGATGATGTCGGTCACATCCTCATCGCCTTCTTCTTCGTCGGCGATGAAGGTGGAGTCGTCGTCGTCATCGTCCTCGATCGTCTCGTCGATTTCGATGTCGTCCTCGGATTCTGGAACGACCGCCTTGACCTTGCCGGTGTTCTCCTCGGCATCGGCCTCCTCGAGCGGCACCAACTCCTCAGTCTCCACCGGCTCCGGCGTTGCTTCGGCGGCGGCTGCTGCCGCGGCGCTGGCACGCGCAGCATCACCGCGAACCGCTCGAGGCGGCGCCACCGGCGCGATCGGGACGACCTCGCCCGTATAGGGCGATATCACCGGGCTCTTGTTGAGGTCGTAAAATTTCTTACCCGTCGTCGGGCAAATACGTTTGGTTCCGAGATCGGATTTGGCCACGTGTGGAATCCTGGGAGTCTTTGGAAAATCGGTGCTTCACTTGGCTAGTTGGCACGCCGCTGTCAATAGTGCTTTGCGCAAGATGGCGCCGGACGTGACGTGGCGCGTCAGCCGGTGCTAGAAGGCGGCCGCAAGCCTCCCAGCTCTGACATTCGCATCCTTTCGCATCCGGCTCGCCGAGGGATGTCAGAATCACAGGGACCCGAGCAACTACAGGATTCTAGTAAGGTTTTGGATTTGGTATGGGTGTTGAGCGCTCACAGCGATAGCGATACCAATGCCGAAATCCTCCGCTCTCAAGGACACAATCTTGACCCATTCGGATCGTGCCGACGATCATAAAACCCCCCTTCAGGCCCGCAGCAGCGGCCCCCTGACCGGACGGGTTCGCGTTCCCGGTGACAAGTCGATTTCGCACCGGGCCCTGATTTTGGGCGCACTGGCCGTTGGCGAGACCCACATATCGGGACTTTTGGAGGGCGAAGATGTCCTCAATACCGCCAGTTCGATGCGGGCTTTGGGCGCCAAGGTCGAACGGACCGGCGACTTTGCCTGGAAGGTCGCGGGCGTAGGTGTCACCGGGTTTGCCCAGCCGGAGGGGCCGCTCGATTTTGGCAATTCCGGCACCGGATGCCGGCTGGTGATGGGCGCGGTCGCCGGCTGTCCGATCACAGCGGTGTTCGACGGCGACGCCTCGCTGCGTTCAAGGCCGATGCGGCGGATACTCGATCCCCTCGAATTGATGGGCGCGCGGGTTGCAAGCGGTGGCCAAGGCGGCCGGTTGCCGTTGAGTCTGGCCGGCGCGCGCGATCCCTTGCCGATCCTCTACCGGACGCCGGTTGCTTCCGCGCAAATCAAATCCGCGGTGCTGTTGGCCGGCCTCGCCGCGCCGGGCGTGACCACGGTGATCGAAAACGAAGCCAGCCGCGACCACACCGAACTGATGCTGCGTCATTTCGGAGCGCAGATCGTCTCAATGCCGGAGGGCCAGCACGGCCGCAAGATCGCGCTCACCGGTCAGCCCGAGCTACATGGTGAAAAGGTCGTCGTGCCTGCCGATCCGTCCTCGGCCGCCTTTCCGATCGTGGCGGCGCTGATCGTCGAAGGCTCGGACCTTATTTTTCCGGACGTCATGACCAATCCGCTGCGCACCGGGCTATTCACGACGCTGCGCGAGATGGGCGGGTCGATCGAGGAGCGCGATGTTCGCGCCGATGCCGGCGAGCCGATGGCCGAGCTGCGCGTGCGCGGCTCGAAATTGAAAGGCGTCGAGGTTCCGCCTGAACGCGCGCCCTCGATGATCGACGAGTATCTGGTGCTGGCGGTGGCGGCGAGCTTTGCCGAAGGCACCACCATCATGCGGGGCTTGAGCGAATTGCGGGTCAAGGAATCCGATCGGCTAGCCGCCACGGCCGACATGCTGCGGGTCAACGGCGTCAAGGTCGAGATTTCGGGCGACGACCTGATTGTCGAGGGCAAGGGCCATGTGCCCGGCGGCGGTCTGGTGGCCACCCATATGGACCACCGGATTGCGATGTCGGCGCTGGTGATGGGGCTTGCGTCCGACGAGCCGGTTACGGTCGACGATACGGCCTTTATCGCCACGAGCTTTCCGGACTTCATCCCGATGATGCGCTCCCTTGGGGCCGACCTTTCATGATTATCGCGATCGACGGACCAGCGGCCTCGGGCAAGGGCACGCTCGCCAAGCGCCTGGCCGCGCATTATGGCTACCGTCATCTTGATACCGGCGCGATTTATCGCGCCGTGGCCTATGCGTTGATCAGCCGCGGGGCGGATCTGGCGGATGAGGCCGCCGCGGTCCGTGCGGCGCGGGGGCTGGACCCACAAACCTTCGACAATCCGGAGCTGAAATCGCATCAAGTCGGCACAGCCGCTTCCGTGGTCTCGGCCTATCCGGAAGTGCGCGAGGTGCTGTTGAATTTTCAGCGGCAGTTTGCCGCTCACCCCCCGGGGGCGGTGCTGGACGGCCGGGACATCGGCACCGTGATCTGCCCGAACGCCGACGTCAAAATCTTCGTCGTGGCCGACCCCGGGGTGCGAGCCCGCCGCAGGACCCTGGAAGCACAGGCGAGGGGGGAGACGGCCGACGAGGCGGCGATCCTGGCCGACATCCTCGCCCGCGACGAGCGCGACCGGAACCGTGCCGTTGCGCCTTTAAAGCCGGCCGCAGATGCTTACTTGCTCGATAACTCCCATTTGGATATAGAAGGCGGCGTCCGGGCCGCCATCGACATTATCGAGGCCGCCCGAGCGGGCCGGCGTGAGGTTTGAGCCTCAGCCGTCATTGGAGGAAAGCCCGCTCCTTAAGCTTTGGAAGTCGATATCTCGGACAGAATATTCGAGATCATCCGTCCCCGGACCAAATCAACGTATCGAACGTGCAAGGCTAACAGCCGGCCCGCTCTCGCAATCCATTGCGAGGCGGTCGTCAGAGTTTGCGGAACCCTGACCCTTCGCGTCCGATACGCCCTTAAACCCGAGACGGCCGGCAATCCCCGCATCTGGAGAACAAATGGCTTCGACTGCTAGTTCCTATAGTCCCACCCGCGACGATTTCGCCGCGATGCTCGATGAGTCCTTTGCCGGCGGCAACCTTCAGGAAAGCTCCGTCATCAAGGGCAAGGTGGTTGCGATCGAGAAAGACATGGCCGTCATCGATGTCGGCCTGAAAACCGAAGGCCGCGTGGCGCTGCGCGAATTCGCCGGGCCCGGCCGTGAAAGCGACCTCAAGGTCGGCGATGAAGTCGAGGTGTTCCTCGACCGGATCGAGAATGCACTCGGCGAAGCCGTGCTGTCGCGCGACAAGGCGCGCCGCGAGGAGAGCTGGGGCAAGCTCGAGAAGGCCTTCAATAATAACGAGAAGGTCCACGGCGTCATCTTCAATCAGGTCAAGGGCGGCTTTACCGTCGATCTCGACGGCGCTGTCGCCTTCCTGCCGCGCTCGCAGGTCGATATCCGCCCGATCCGCGACGTTGCGCCCTTGATGAACAATTCGCAGCCGTTCCAGATCCTCAAGATGGATCGCCGCCGCGGCAACATCGTGGTGTCGCGCCGCACGGTTCTGGAAGAGACCCGCGCCGAGCAGCGCCAGGAGCTGGTGCAGAACCTCGAAGAGGGTCAGGTGATCGACGGCGTCGTCAAGAACATCACCGATTACGGTGCGTTCGTTGACCTCGGCGGCATCGACGGTCTGTTGCACGTCACCGATATTGCGTGGCGTCGTGTCAACCATCCGACCGAGGTGTTGACCATCGGTCAGACGGTGAAGGTCAAGATCATCAAGATCAACCACGAGACCCACCGTATCTCGCTCGGCATGAAGCAGCTGCTGGACGATCCGTGGCAGGGTATCGAGGCGAAGTATCCGCTCAATGCGCGCTTTACCGGCCGCGTCACCAACATCACGGACTACGGCGCGTTTGTTGAGCTCGAGCCGGGCATCGAAGGCCTGATCCACGTCTCGGAAATGTCGTGGACCAAGAAGAACATGCACCCCGGCAAGATCGTCTCTACCTCGCAGGAAGTCGAGGTGCAGGTTCTGGAAGTCGATTCGGTCAAGCGCCGCATTTCGCTCGGTCTCAAGCAGACCATGCGCAACCCTTGGGAAGTTTTCGTCGAGAAGTTCCCGGTCGGTGCCACGGTCGAAGGCGAAGTCAAGAACAAGACCGAGTTCGGCCTGTTCCTGGGGCTCGAGGGCGACGTCGATGGCATGGTCCATCTGTCCGACCTCGACTGGAAGCAGCCCGGCGAGCAGGTGATCGACAACTTCAAGAAGGGCGACATGGTCAAGGCCGTGGTGCTCGATGTCGATGTCGAAAAGGAGCGCATCTCGCTTGGCGTCAAGCAGCTCGAAGGCGATCCGTTCGCCGAGCCGGGCGACGTCAAGAAGGGCGCGGTCGTGACCTGCGAAGTGCTCGACGTGAAGGAAGGCGGCATCGACGTGAAGATCGTCGGCACCGACTTCACCACCTTCATCAAGCGGTCTGAACTGGCCCGTGACCGCAACGATCAGCGCGCCGAGCGTTTTGCCGTCGGCGAAAAGGTCGATGCGCGGGTGATCCAGTTCGACAAGAAAGCCCGCAAGGTGCAGGTATCGATCAAGGCGCTCGAAGTCGCCGAGGAAAAGGAAGCCATCGCTCAATATGGCTCCTCCGATTCGGGTGCGACGCTCGGCGACATTCTCGGCACCGCGCTCAAGCAGCGGACCGACAAATAAGTTTTTCGGCTTTTTTGCTGAAAACAACGGGCCCCGGTTTCGACCGGGGCCTTTTTTGTTTCTGTCGTCTTGTTTCTGTCGCCCCGACCGAGCGAAAGCGTGAGCGGGGACGACGGACACGTCTTGTTTTCTTCAAATTGCGCCGCAATTGATGTAATCAGGGCACGGGATTTTTAGGGATATGGCGCGAAGACGGCATACCCCATTCAAGGCACGCTTTTCGGGAGAATTCGATGTCGCTTGACTCCGATGTCATCGTCGATCGCCGCAGAATCCGGCGCAAGCTGACGTTCTGGCGCGTGGCCGCGGCATTGATTGCGATTGCGGCGATCATCGCGGTTGCCGTGATTGCGGCGCCCGGCGGCAGAAGCGGATTGACCGCGGCGGGCTCGATTGCCCGCATCAACATCGAAGGCTTGATCCGCAGCGATCAGGAACGGGTCGAGGCGCTGGAGCGGCTGGAGAAATCGCAAGCTGCCGCCGTCATCGTGCACATCAATTCGCCCGGCGGCACCACCGCCGGCTCCGAGCAGCTTTATGACGCGCTGACGCGGCTGAAAGCCAAGAAGCCGCTAGTCGTCGTGGTCGAGGGTCTGGCGGCTTCAGGCGGTTACATCACCGCGATTGCCGCCGATCACATCATCGCCCAGCAGAGTTCGCTGGTGGGTTCGATCGGCGTGTTGTTTCAGTTTCCGAACTTTTCCGAATTGCTGAAGACCGTCGGCGTCAAGGTCGAGGAGGTGAAATCCTCGCCGCTGAAGGCGGCGCCGAACGGCTTCGAGCCGACCAGCCCGGAAGCGCGTGCGGCGCTGGATTCGCTGGTGAAGGATTCATACGCCTGGTTCCGCGGTCTTGTGAAAGAACGGCGGGCCATGGATGACGCGCAGCTCGAAAAGGTTGCCGACGGTCGCGTGTTCACCGGCCGTCAAGCGGTCGAACTCAAGCTCATCGATCAGCTGGGCGACGAGAAATCTGCGGTGGCTTGGCTGGTCGCGCAAAAAGGCGTCAAGGCCGATCTGCCGGTGCGCGACTACAAGCTCACGCCGCGCTTCGGCGACCTCACATTCCTGCGCACGGCAGCCGCCATCACGTTCGATGCGCTCGGTTTGGGCGCGGTCGCGCGGCAAATCGAGCAGACGGGCATGGCACAGGCCGCCGACCGCCTCGGCCTAGAGGGCATGCTCGCGCTATGGCACCCCGCAGGGGCGAATTGAGCCGCCTGATGGAATTTCCGCACTGCAATTTAGGGGTGCGGGCGCTGTCACAATACGGCACCAGGTCGTTTGTCACGTGATTTCGCCCGTGCCAAATTTCATTTAGCGTCTTGACAGTTCAAGGCATTTTCACGGAAATGCATGTCCGTATGTTCCCGGGTCCCCGTCTCGATGATCAAATCCGAACTCGTTCAGCGCATCGCCGAGCACAACCCGCACCTCTACCAGCGGGATGTTGAGAACATTGTGAACGCGATTCTCGATGAGATCGTCGCAGCCTTGGCGCGTGGCGATCGGGTCGAGTTGCGTGGTTTCGGCGCTTTCTCGGTCAAGCATCGCCCGGCCCGTGCCGGACGCAATCCGCGCACCGGTGCGCATGTGCCGGTCGATCAGAAGAGCGTGCCGTTCTTCAAGACCGGCAAGGAAATGCGCGAACGGCTGAACCGCGAAGGCGGGGGTACGGACGCCGGAACCTAAAGCTGATCCCGTTCTCTTTGAACGCGGCAAGAGAGGATCATGCGCAAGTTTCTCAACGCGGTTATTTGGATCCCGCTGGCGGTGATCTTCGTGGTCTTTGCGGTTGCCAACCGTCACCTGGTCACGGTCTCCTTCGATCCGTTCAATTCGAACGATCCTGCGCTCGGCGTCACCCTGCCGCTTTTCGTGGTCATCATTGCGGTGGCTATTTTGGGGGTCGTCGCGGGCGGTTCCGCCACCTGGTTCGGCCAGCGCCGCTGGCGCCGCGCCGCCCGGCAGCACGAGGCGGATGCGCGCGAGCTCCGGGCGCAACTGGCCGACTGGCGCGCCCATGCGCTATCCCAGCAGCGGGATCAGGGGCCGCCGACCACCGTTCCGCAGGTGGGATATCGGCGAGACAAGCAGGGCGCGACGTTGTAGAACCCGCGCCGAACGCCTTACCCCGGGGCCCTCTGGCTCCTTTAACCATTGCCTTTGAAACCATGTCCTTGATCGTCAAGATTTGCGGCCTGTCCACGCGCGAGACGCTCGACGTCGCGCTGGATGCTGGCGCGGACATGGTCGGGTTCGTGTTCTTTCCGCCGTCGCCGCGCCATCTTGCCTTTGAGGCGGCGCGCGACCTCGGCCAAGCGGTAAAGCAGCGTGCGCTGAAGGTGGCGCTCACGGTCGATGCCGACGATGCGACGCTGGAAGGTATTGTTAAATCCCTGCAGCCCGATCTGTTGCAGTTGCACGGCCACGAGACCGTGGCACGGCTGCGCGATATCAAGCGTCGGTTTGGCCTACCGGTGATGAAGGCAATTCCTGTCGAAACCTCAGCCGATCTGGCGGCGTTGCCCGGCTATGCGGATGTCGCCGATCGCATCCTGTTCGATGCCCGCGCACCGAAAGAAGCCACGCGTCCCGGCGGTTTGGGGGCGGTGTTTGACTGGCATGTGCTGGAAAATCTCGACCTCAAACTGCCGTTCATGGTCTCCGGCGGCCTTCATGCGGATAATGTCGCCGAAGCCGTCCGCCTGACGCGGGCCGGCGGGGTCGATGTTTCCTCCGGCGTGGAACGCGCTCCCGGCATCAAGGACCCCGAGATGATCCGCGCCTTTATTCGCGCGGCGCGCGCAACCAAAGAGCTGATGGTTCGATGAACAAGCCGCCTATCCCCAATTCCTTCCGAAGCGGTCCCGACGAGCACGGGCATTTCGGCATTTTCGGCGGCCGGTTCGTCGCGGAAACCCTGATGCCGCTGATCCTCGATCTGGAGAAAGGCTACGCGGAGGCCAAGGCCGATCCGGCATTCCACGCCGAAATGAACGGCTACCTGAAGAACTATGTCGGCCGGCCCTCACCGCTTTATTTCGCCCAGCGGCTGACCGAGCATCTCGGCGGCGCCAAAATCTATTTCAAGCGCGAGGAGCTCAATCACACCGGCTCTCACAAGGTCAACAATGTGCTCGGCCAGATCATGGTGGCGCGGCGCATGGGCAAGAAGCGCATCATCGCCGAGACCGGCGCCGGCCAGCATGGCGTCGCGACCGCAACGCTCTGCGCGCGGTTCGGGCTCGAATGCATCGTCTATATGGGCGCGGTCGACGTCGAACGGCAGCAGCCCAATGTCGTCAGAATGGAGATGCTGGGCGCCAAGGTGGTCTCGGTGCAATCGGGGACGCGCACGCTGAAGGATGCGATGAACGAGGCGTTGCGCGACTGGGTCACCAACGTCCACAACACGTTTTACTGTATCGGCACGGTAGCCGGCCCCCATCCCTATCCGATGATGGTGCGCGACTTCCAGTCGGTGATCGGCGAGGAAACCCGCCAGCAGATGCAGGAAGCCGAAGGCCGCTTGCCGGATTCGCTGGTGGCCTGCATCGGCGGCGGCTCCAACGCGATGGGCCTGTTCCACCCGTTCCTCGACGATCCCTCGGTCGAGATCTTTGGTGTCGAAGCCGCCGGTCATGGCCTGACGCAGTTGCATGCGGCTTCGATCGCCGGCGGCCGGCCGGGCGTATTGCACGGCAACCGGACGTATCTCTTGATGGACGACGACGGCCAGATCCAGGACGCGCATTCGATCTCGGCCGGGCTGGATTATCCGGGCATCGGGCCGGAGCACTCCTGGCTGCACGAAATTGGCCGGGTCAAATATCTGTCGGCGACCGATGAGGAAGCGCTCGCCGCGTTTCAGCTGTTGACCCGGCTGGAGGGCATTCCACCCGCACTTGAACCGGCGCACGCCATCGCCAAAGTGATGGAGCTCGCGCCCAAATTGCCGAAAGACCATCTGATGGTGGTCAATCTCTCGGGCCGCGGCGACAAGGATATCCCGCAGATCATCGAGATCCTGAAGGGCAGGAAGCAGTGACCACCCGCATCGACGCGCGATTCGCGCAGCTAAAGAAGGAAGGTCGCTCGGCTTTCGTCACGTTCCTGATGGCCGGCGATCCCGATCCTGAAACCTCGCTTGCAGTCGTCAAGGCGCTGCCAAAGGCGGGCGCCGACATCATCGAGATAGGCATGCCCTTTACCGATCCGATGGCCGACGGCCCTTCGATCCAGGCGGCGGGCTTGCGCGCGCTCAAAGCCGGCATGACCTTGAAGAAGACGTTGGCGCTGGTGCGCGACTTTCGCAAAGACGACGACGCCACACCGCTGGTGCTGATGGGCTATTACAATCCGATCTATATTTACGGAGTCGACAAGTTCCTCGCCGACGCGAAGTCCGCCGGCGTCGACGGCTTGATCGTCGTCGATCTGCCACCCGAAGAAGACTCGGAACTGTGCGTGCCGGCGATGAAGGCGGGATTGAACTTCATCCGGCTTGCGACGCCGACCACCGACGACAAGCGCCTGCCGGCCGTGCTCGCCAATACGTCCGGCTTTGTCTATTACGTCTCTGTCACCGGCATCACCGGTAGCGCCAGCGCCGATTCAGGCGCGGTGGGCGAAGCCGTCGCCCGCATCAAGCGGCACACCGCGTTGCCGGTCTGTGTCGGCTTCGGCATCCGCACGCCTGACGCTGCACGCGCGATTGCGGCCAAGGCCGATGGCGCCGTGATTGGCTCGGCGCTCGTGGATGCCTTGCGCGGTAGCCTCGATGCGAACGGCACAGCTACGGGAAAGACCGTTTCCGCCATCGCTGAATTGACAGCCGCGCTGGCGGCGGGCGTTCGGAGTGCGAAATAGGCTCGCGATTTCGGAAGCGGGGCGTGGCGTGCGCCTTGCCGGGTCCTCCCGGGGAGGCCATATATTTAGGCGAATGAAGACAATTCGGAGCGAAACATGAATTGGCTCACCAACGTCGTCCGGCCGAAGATTCGCAATATTCTGCGCCGCGAGACGCCGGAGAATTTGTGGATCAAGTGTCCGGACTCCGGGCAGCTCGTATTCTACAAGGACGTCGAGGCCAACCAGTTCGTGATTCCCGGCTCGAATTATCACATGCGCATGGGCGCGCAGGCGCGGCTCAAATCGATCTTCGACAACGAGACCTGGTTCGATGTGGCGCTGCCTGAAGTGCAGGCCGATCCGCTGAAATTCCGTGACGAACGCAAATATGTCGATCGTGTCAGGGACGCGCGCACCCGGACCGGACTCAACGATGCGGTCAAGGTTGGTTACGGCAAGCTCGAGGGTGCAGCCGTCGTCGTCGCCGTACAGGATTTCGATTTCATGGGCGGTTCGCTCGGCATGGCGGCCGGCGAGGCAATCGTGCGCGGGCTCGAACTCGCGGTCGAAAAGAAATCGCCCTTCATCGTGTTCGCAGCCTCCGGCGGCGCCCGCATGCAGGAAGGCATTCTGTCGCTGATGCAGATGCCGCGGACCACGGTCGCGGTGCAGATGCTGCGCGAAGCAAAGCTGCCCTATATCGTCGTCCTCACCAATCCGACCACCGGCGGCGTCACCGCGTCTTATGCGATGCTGGGCGACGTGCAGATCGCCGAGCCAGGCGCCTTGATCGGCTTTGCCGGCGCGCGCGTGATCGAACAGACCATCCGCGAAAAACTGCCGGATGGCTTCCAGCGCGCCGAATATCTGAAAGACCACGGCATGGTCGATATGGTCGTGCACCGGCACGAGCTGCGCCCAACGCTGGCACGACTCTGCCGTCTGTTGACCAGATCGCCGGCGCCGGAAAGCGCAACCAAGCCGGCCGCATCAGTTGCGATGCCGGCCACGATTCCGGCGGCCTCGGAGATGGTGCCGGCTGCGCCGTCCGCGTGAGTGGGTTTTCTTTGCCGTACAGCAATCTGATCGCCCGGCTGTCCCAGCTTCACCCCAAGCGTATCGACCTTGGTCTGGAGCGGATGCAACGGCTGCTGCAACGGCTGGATCATCCCGAACGCAAACTGCCGCCGGTCATTCATGTCGCCGGCACCAACGGCAAGGGCTCAACCGTCGCCTATTTGCGCGCGATCCTCGAGGCTGCGGACTATCGCGTCCACGCGTTCACCTCGCCTTACCTAGTGAGGCTGAACGAATGCTACCGGCTCGGCCGTGTCGGCGGCGGCATCCTGGTTGATGATGCGGAGTTGGGTGCGACCTTCGAGCGCTGTGAAAGCGCCAATGCAGGCGAGCCGATCACGCTTTTTGAAATGGAAACGGCTGCCGCCTTCGATCTGTTCGTGCGGCATCCGGCCGATGCCGTCTTGCTCGAGGTCGGCCTCGGCGGAAGGCTCGATGCGACCAATGTGATCGAGACGCCCGCAGCCAGCGTGATTTCACCTGTTGGTATCGATCACACGGAATTTCTCGGCCCTTCGCTGCAATCGATCGCGACCGAGAAGTCCGGGATCATCAAGCGCGGCATTCCGGTAATCTGCGCTGCCCAGGAGCCTGAAGCGCTCGATGCGATCGAGAATTACGCAAGGCGTCAGCGCGCGCCGCTCTATCGCGCGGGTCAGGAGTGGCATGTCAGTGTCGAGCGCGGGCGCTTGGTCTACCAGGACGATCGCGGGTTGCTGGATCTGGCGGCGCCAAGATTGTTCGGCCGCCATCAATTCGATAATGCCGGCTTGGCGGTCGCAACATTGCGCGCCCTCGACATCTTCAAGATCGAGCCTTCCGCCTTCGAGGCGGGCGTTGTGAATGCGGAATGGCCGGCGCGGATGCAACGGCTCGGCTCCGGCCCGCTGGTGGATCAAGGGCCGGGCGGCGGGGAAATCTGGCTCGACGGCGGTCACAATGCGGAAGGCGGCCGTGTTGCCGCGGCTGCCTTGGGGGACCTCGAGGAGCGGGTATCGCGACCGCTGGTCGTCATCGTCGGCATGATGGCGAACAAGGATGCCGGCGGCTTCCTCGCCAATTTCGCCGGCCTCACCCGCCATATCATCGCGGTCACGATCCCGGATCGTGACGGTGCCATGCCGCCGGATCGCCTGATGGATGCCGCGCGCTCGCTTGGCATGCGCGTGGAAAAAGCTGAAAGCGTCGAGTCCGCGCTGCGGACGGTCGCGCAACTCGCCTATGAAGTGCCGCCGCGGATCCTGATCACGGGATCGCTGTATCTTGCCGGCCACGTGCTTTCGGCGAACGGGACGCTGCCGGTATAGACCCTGTTTTGACGCGCTTTCTTCACGCGAACCGGTTCCCACTTCGCTCGAAAACGCTAATGCAAAAACGGCCGACTTTCGCCGGCCGTCTGAAATCATCTTGTACTGCGAAGGCGATCAAACCGCAGCGGTGATCCACTGCTGGAGCTTCGCCTTGGGCGCGGCGCCAACCTGGCGGGAGGCCATTTCGCCGCCCTTGAAAATCATCAGCGTCGGGATCGACATCACGCCGTACTTCGACGCGGTCTTCGGGCTCTCATCGACGTTCAGCTTGACGATCTTGACCTTGTCGCCCATCGCGCCGGCAATCTCGTCGAGCGCTGGTGCGATCATTCGGCAAGGGCCGCACCATTCGGCCCAGAAATCGACCACGACCGGGCCTTGCGCCTTGAGCACTTCGGCTTCGAAATCGGTGTCGGAAACCTTACCAACGGACATCTGAATACCTCGTTCGGTTCAGGAGATGCGGCGTGTCAGAAGAATCGCCGCTTGGATCATGCAACCCAAACTATGAACGCGCCCTTGCCGGGTCAAGCTTTGCCGTCCCATCGCCAACGGATGCCAGCGCAGCGTCCAGTGCGGGAGCCGAAATCTCCATGAATTCAGGGGTTTCGGTCCAAAGGAGCGCGGTCCGGATGGTGCGCTGGGGATAAAGCCTTGCGAGGATCGCACGATAAAGTGCGAGCTGGCGGATATAAGCGGCAGGCGCCTCGGCCGCCGTGTCCGGGGGGATCTGGTTGGTCTTGAAATCGACGACCAGAATCTCGTTTTCGGTGACCACCAGACGGTCGATCTGCCCCGAGACCAGCGTCAGTTCGCCGTCCGGCCGCGTCAGCCGACCGACGATCGGCACCTCGGCCCGGCTACCGTTGCCGAAAACCGCCGCAAACCTGACATCGCCGATCAGCCCAACTACTTTTGTCGCGAGCGCCTCCCGCTCGCCGTCGGCCCAGTCGCCGGCATTGCGGTGAAGAAAATTCAGCGCCGCGTCGCGCTGCCGATCGGCCGAGACGTCGGGGAGCGATTGCAACAACCGATGCACCAGCGTGCCGCGCCTGAGCGCGAGCGTCCGCAGCCTGACCGATTCGCCGGATTTGACGCGCCGCGCTTTGTCGTCGCTCGCGTCGGACGGACGCAGCAGGTCGGAAGTTTTTGTTTGCGCCGGCAGCGGTGTTCGCAGCCACGCAGGCAACGTGCGTTGCGCGTCCGGCGCGTCCATAACCGCGCCGCCTGCCTCAAGGCGGTCTTCCGACCGCATGTAGCGTTTGATCGGACCGTCGTCCGTCTCGATGATCTCTTCGCGCAGATCGGAGGCCGCAAGGCCCTTGTCGGCCAGATCGTACCAGCAGAACTGGCGTAGGGTTTTCGAATTGCCGGGCTTGATGCCCGCGACGATCAGCCGGTCGGCGGCGCGCGTCATCGCCACGTAAAGCAGCCGGCGATACTCGTCTTCGGTATCGCCGAGCATCGCCAGCCTGGCCGCCGCGACGGGTGAGGGATCGTCGGCCTTCCTGCCGGCCCAAACCGTGATCTCGCCGCCATTGCCGCGGGGCACCTGGATCAGCCGCAATCGTTGCGTATCCGAAGGCGACGATGTGGTGTCGACCATGATGACGACCGAGGCTTCCAGGCCCTTGGCGCCGTGCACGGTCATGACGCGGACCTCGTTGCGCGAGATTTCCATGTCGCGTTTTACTTCGGTATCGGCCGAGCGCAGCCACGCCATAAATCCCTGCAGCGAAGCGGGCGCCTTGCGCTCGTAGTTCAGTGCGAGTTCGAGGAATTCGTCGAGCGCGTCGTTGGCTTCATGGCCGAGCCGCCGCAGGATGCGCTGCCGGCCACCGTCGCCGCCCAAAAGCCAGGCGTAGAAGGTGAAAGGTGTTTCATGCCTGAAACGGCGTTCGCATTCCTCAAGTCGTCCCAGCGCATCCCGAAGTGAGGCCTTTGCCCCAGCCTGCTCTGACAGCGCCTCGCGTAGCGAACCCTTGCGGTCCCATGCGAGCGCAAACAGGTCGTCTTCATCGAGCCCGAACAGCGGGCTTTTCAGCGCGACCGCGAGCGCAAGGTCATCCTGCGGCAGGAGCAAAGCATCGGCGAGATTCATCAGGTCGATGATGGCGATGTGTTCGGTCAGTTTCAGCCGGTC
>Ga0210386_10000952_pt1 | contig 26280 bp, 43 predicted proteins | sample IncBWH32OmetaG_FD_160091 | JGI IMG/M metagenome (GOLD analysis project Ga0210386, IMG submission 160091) | Forest soil microbial communities from Barre Woods Harvard Forest LTER site, Petersham, Massachusetts, United States - Inc-BW-H-32-O ...
ACCGCTCTACCAGCCTGCAAAATCATGGTTGTAGCGCCACAGTCCACGATCGCGTCAACGCAGGGCAACCGTGTCACAAGCACCAACGGAGTACAAGCCGCCGCTGAAGCAGCATCGAACGTGGTCGGGGCGACGGCCATCAAGCCGATCGGGTCTAGCGCACTACCAAGTCAGGCGTGGATGAGCGGCAACGGTCATCTCGGAGCGGCCGACAGTCTCGGTGCTTCTGACTCATACATGTGGACCGACGGTCTACACACGACCGTGTTCGGGGACCACTACTACGCACGCCGCATATTCGAGGGGATCGTCGAGCTGTTTGATACGGCCGGTTTGATCGGCGTGGATGGCTTCTCGCTATGACGAGCTTCAAGGACCTCATCCCGGTCGACGCCAACGAACACATCATCGGGGTGCTATCCACCGTCGCCGACACTGGACCGGAAGGCTACAAACTGGTCAACGGGGAAGGCACGATCCTTGAATGGAAAACACCCTCCGACGGGAAACTGCACGCGATCTACATGCCGGGGGTCATCGTTGCGACATCGACCGAGACGGCAGGCGCGATCAGCGTGACCTACACAACAGGAGGGGTCGAACACACCGCCACGATTGATTCAGGTGGCCATTCATCTGGCACCGTCTCACCCACAAGCGGGAGTTCCTACACGGTAGACCCCGGAACGACCATCACCGTCAAGCAATCCTCCAAATTGACGGCCGGCGCCGCCAAGCTGCTCCTGAAGATCCTGAGCGACTAGCACTGCCGCTATGCGTGAGCAGGGGAGGACCTAACTCGACACCTGGAAGTTCGCATCATCGGACAACACGACGGAGGTTGGGTTATGCTTCGCGCCGTGGCGGAGATGCGGTTTGGGATCACGTATGACGGGCCAGCGCTGACAGACGGGAGGATGCCCGTCCGTGATCTCGCGCCAGCCCTGTTCGCGCTGGGCGAACTGTTTACTGAAGCGAGCCTTGTCGCACATCCGGACCGCGATCCGGCGTCGCTGAACATCAAGGCGACGCAAGACGGTTCGTTCATCGTTGATCTCGCCCTACATTCGCCCGACACATGGGATCAGATCCTCAACCTCTTCGACGGGCACGTCGCCGGGGCACTCGACAATCTGCTCGGCATCATCCTCGGTGCGGGTACTGTAGGTAGCGGCCTGTTCGTGCTGATACGCCGACTCAACGGTCGGAACATCTCCGAGCGCGAGACGCTGGACTCGGGACTCATCCGGATGACGCTCCAAGATGGCGCGGTCCTCGAAGGATCACCCGAGGTGTTGGCGCTCTACGATCGCGAAACGGCGAGAGCGAACGCGAAGAGGGTCGTGGAGCCGCTTGAAAGCCCAGGCGTGGACTCCGTCGCATTCTCACGCGACGGCCAACGGCAGTTCGAGATCGGGAAGGACGATCTCGCCGCCTACGCGTCCGAACCGGACGGTGAGACGCTACTCGACCACGAGATTGAGTCTGTCGTCACGCTGACCCAACCAACGCTTGAAGGTAAATACAAGTGGCGGTTCAGTGAGGGCGACAACACCATGACGGCGTCGCTTGAGGACGCCGATTTCCGGGCGCGGATCGATTCGGGAGAGGCGTTCAGACAGGGCGACATGCTGCGCGTCCGTATGCATATCGTCCAGACGCAGCGCGGTGACAAGCTCCAAACGGAGCGTACGATCGTCGAGGTCTTGGAGCATTACCCGCGCCATATTCAAACGCAGATAGAAACTGTCGTACATCCGTCCGCGAACACCGACCACACGACTGGGGTCGGCTAGCTTCGTAGGCCAACATAAAGCGCCCCCGCGAGACGGCAATCTCCGGGGGCATGGCCACACCTAAACAGGAGGTGCGACGTGCCAAAGGGTATCCAAGGACCATCGTCTTGCTCGATCGAGGGCTGCGAGCAGCCGCACGAGGCACGAGGCTGGTGCCACAAGCACTACCGGCGCTGGCTTGCGCATGGTAACCCGCATCGGGACTGCCGTACGTGTCACCGCGAACGAGCGCGCCGACAACGAGCTAATCAGGGAAGGAATAAATCGTGACTGTTGACAGAAGTACTTTCGATCCGTTCGCGCCATCGCCGGCCCCCAAAGCCAAGCGCAAGCCCAAACCGAAGGAGACGCCCATGCAATTCCCCGGAACCCGACTGCTATCCGCTGGAGCGTCTGATGCTGAGGTCACACAGCTCGAGGCCGAGCATGATGCGGCGAGCCCCGAAGCCCAGGAAAGCCGGATACGGCACCTGGAGAAAATCGCTGAGGGCGACATCGTGGAGTGGCTGGAGGAGCTGCGCAAAGCCGGCCACTTCGGCAAGCCCGAGGTGCCTGCCGAGGCCGAGGCCACGGACGAGGCGCCGGCTGACGAAGTGCCCGCGCAGGAGCCCGAGGGCACGACGGCTGAGCCCGAGCCTGAGCCCGAGGTGGCCGAGGAGACCAAGGCCGAGGAGGAACCCAAGCCGAAGGCGAAGCGCAAGCCGAAGGCTACGGAGCCCGAGGAGCCTGTCGAGGCAGCCGAGTAGTGCGAGCAACAGAAGCAGCCCCTGCGCTCCTCGCTGCGTTCGTCAAGCAGTTGGAGGCGCAGGGGATAGAGTTGCCCGAGCGGCAGTATGTGGCGCCGGGGTCTATAGCCGTTTGGGATAGCGAACAGCTAGCAATCAACCTCCAAGACATTCTGCGAGGTCAGCCCGGCGAAGCGGTCGAGAAGACCACATGGCCAGTCCCGACGGTCGTTGTCGCGCAGTTCGCTGTCCAGCTCGTACGCCTAGTACCAGCACTGTCTAACGACGGGCCGTTGCAAACAGTGGTCCCCGGTGAAGTTGAAATCGGTGTGTCAGGCATGCAGGCAATGGATGACGCCGACGCGATCGTCGAGGCAGCCCTAGCGATCCAGCAAGCGCACACCGTCACAGAACCCGGCATGGGCTTCGGGATCGGCCAGGTCAGCACGCTTGGTCCCGAGGGTGGATTGGCAGCGGTCATGTTGAAGGTGACGATCAGCCTCGACTAAGGAGGCCCGAATGGCCGAGATCAAGCTAGTTCTTGACGGCGCACGCCTCGCTGAGCTCTTGCACTCACCGACGGGCCCTGTAGGCCGTCACATGATCGAGCGTGGAGAGCTAGTCAAGCAAGGCGCCCGTGCTCGAGCGCCACGCAAGTCGGGTTGTCTCCAGGGTTCGATAGTCAAGCGTGTCGAAGATCGTGTTGAGGGCATTGCTATCCGCGTCATCGCCGACACGTCACCATGCTCGCCCGACCGCAAGTCGTATGCGCTGTTCGTACACAATGGCACCCAGGCTCACACGATCGAAGCAAAGAACGCAGGGGTCCTGAGCTTCGAGTGGCATGGGGAGCGCGTGTTCTTCGCGTCGGTGCTGCATCCCGCGACCCGCGGGCACCCATTCCTACGCGACAGCCTCCCGCTCGCCGTCGCCTAAACAAACTGCCATCAGGTACCGGCAGGGTCCCCCGCTCCTGACTTGGTGGCGGGGGACCTAACCAAGTCAACCCAAGGAGTAACCGTGGAACTAGACCCCATCGGACGGGTAGAGAATCCTGACGATCTCGACTTCGAGCCAATCGTCATACCCGTCGTCGGATACACACGCAAGGGGAAGGAGGTCCTACACAAGGCCCAGTTCCGATCAGTAGCTCCCGCCGGCCAGACAGTCGCTGTGCTCAGGAACATGGCCCCCACTGGTGGGGTCCCGGCAGCACAGATGATGACGTTCCTCGACGCATGTGTACTAGCGGAGGATCGCGAAGCATGGAACGCCTTTCTCGATAACTCCGAGGTCGAAATCGAACAGTCAACTCTCGTGCGTGTGTACGCGGCGCTGATGGAGACGTATGCTGCCCGCCCTACGATGCCGCCCGGCGACTCGTCTGGTACTGGGAAGACAACGAAGCAGACCTCTCAGGCCGCCTCACGCTCGCGGGCATCTCGTTCGCGGAAGAGCCCCTCGCGCTCGCGCTCGACCTGATCTACACCTACTGGCTCGACGATCTCGTACCAGCCGGTGAGCAGCGCGTAACCATCCGCCGCAAGCTAGACGAAGCCCTCGCGCGGCCACTAGAGAAGCAGGCCGCCGAAGCGTACGACAAGGAGAACTGGGGACTCACACCAGAGGCCATCGCTGCCGCTGAAGAAACCGATGCCCTTTTCCCGGAAACGGAGTGATACATGGTAGTAGGTGAGGCATCGGTCATTATTGTTCCTGAGACGGCTGGCTTTGCAGCCGCTCTCGACGCGGAGTCGGAGGGAGCGTTCGCCAATTTCAAGAAGGACGCGGAGACGGCGGGCGACGATGCGGGCACTGGCCTACGAGCCGGGGTCCGCGACGAGGCTGGAAAGATCGAGGGCGATCTAGGCGAAGTAGGCGCCAACGCCGGCCTAGCGATGCGCAAAGGCGTCGAGGACGGCAGTAAAGGCGTCGAGAACGATCTTGGTGATCTTGGGGCCGCGGCAGGAGTGAATCTTCGCAAGGGCGTCGAGGGTGAGGCGTCAAAGCTAGAGAGCGATCTCGGGAACGTCGGCAACGTGGCTGGCGGGAAACTCCGCGAGGGCGTCAAAGGCGAGACGGGGAAGCTCGCCGACGACATGGAGAAAGACGGCGAGGAGGGCGGCGACCGTCTCTCCAAGGGCATGGGCAAAGGCATGGAGAAGCTAGCCGGCCTCATCTCCAACACAGGATTGCCGTTGGGTGGACTCTCGTCGAAGGTAGACAACGCTGGGAAGGCGATGCAGGACGCCGACGGCAAGGTGAGCGGCTTCTCCGGCACGCTCTCTCACCTCGGCGGTTACGCACTGCTCGGAGTCGGTGCCGGATTTGCCGTCGCGGCTGTCGCTGGGATCAAGCTTGCCGAGTCGATGCAGACAGCGGAGGTGTCGATCGCGAATGCATCGGGGACGGGAGTCAACGCTGCTAAGGCAATCGGCGATGCTTTTCTCGGGACTGCATTCAAGAGCACCTTTTCAGGGCTCGAAATGGCAAAGGCATATGCGGTAGTCGCAGCCCAGTTGAAGAGTACGGAGGGCCACGCACTCTCAACCGGCGACGCGATGAAGGTGATGAGTGCGGCCTCCGATCTAGCCGAGGCGAAGCAAATTGACCTTGGATCAGCCACTGAAACGGTCGCGAAAACCATGCAGGTATTCGGGCTAAAGGCTGACGAAGCTGCGCACGCATCCGATGTTCTCTACCAAGGGTCCGAAGCAACCAAACAGAGCGTCGAATCTCTTGGAAACCAGCTCGCCAAGATGAAGTCCAAGCTGGGCGAAACATCTGGGAGCATCGGCCAGCTCACGGGGTTGCTGGTCGATATGACCAATCAGCACATAACCGGCCGGGCGGCCGTGACGGGGTTGAGCACCGGCCTGAATACCCTTGAGAAGTCCGCCGAGGCTACCGGGACCGCAACACGGGCACAGAAATCGGCGTTTGAAGCATTGAGCCCAAGCTTGCAAGCACTCGCAAAGCGGTACGAGGACGGGTCACTGACGTCCAAGGAATTCAAGAAGGAGACGGAAGGGCTATCGCCAGCCCAAGCAACGCTCGTCGCATCATTCACCAAGGCATCAACGGCCGTGCAGGCGGCCCAGTCGAAGTACAAGGAACTCGGGGTCACCGCCTTCGACAGTCAAGGCAAGTTCGTCGGCATGGGCTCCATCATCGACCAACTCGCGCCCAAGTTCCAAAAGATGTCCAAAGAACAGCAGCTCGCCGCCGCGACCACCCTATTTAGTGCCGGCGCCGCCAAGCAGATGACCGCAATCATCGACGCCGGCCCAGCCGCTTACAACAAGGCTACGGCTGCTGTCGAAAAGCATGGTGCTGCCGAGGCTGCCGCAAAGAAGCAGGGCGAAACACTGAAGGGCGAGGTGGAGAGGCTCGGAAAGGGCGTCGAAGACCTAGCAAACCGCTTTGGTGGGGTGCTGATCCCGGTAGTGACAAAGCTAGCAAAGACGCTAGCCGACACTACCGTGTTCGTTGCACAACACAAGGCTGCGATGATCGCTCTCGCTGTCGTGATAGGTGGGCCCCTTGTTGTCGCGATCTCAGCCTATGTCGCTACGGTCGTATCTGCCGCTGCGTCGAGCGTTGCGGCGTTCGCGACCATTGCCTCCGGTGCCGAGCTAGCCGAGGGACAAACACTCGGGGCCACGGCTTCGATGGCGGCAGGATGGATCAGCAGCACCGCAGAGGCGGTAACGGCCGCTGGTGCGACGGTAGCGTCGTGGGTAGGAATCGGGGATGCCGCGATGGCCGGTGGCGCTGCTACTGCTGCCGGTATCGCGATCGGCACAGCCGGGATCTCTCTCCTGGTCGTAGGGATCGTGGAGCTGGCGTCGCACTGGAAAGAAGTATGGGGCGACATCAAGGCAGTCGTCTCCGACGCCGTTAGCTTCATCGAGGGTCATTGGAAACTACTACTGCCGATCCTGCTCGGGCCGTTCGGGCTGCTGATCGACGGGATCGTCAAGTTCCATACACAGATCACGGGCGTATTCACGAGCATCGTCAACTTCATCACGACAGCCTGGACCAAAGTCAAGGCATCGGCGAGCGAACTCATCACGTCCCTCGTCTCGTTCTTCTCGCAGCTACCCGGCAGGCTCACCGGCTTCTTTACCACGATCGTCAACTTTGTCATAGCCACCTGGACGCGAATCAGGGCCACTGCCCAAGAACTCGTCAACAGTGTCGTGACATTCTTTAGCGCTCTGCCGGGGCGTATCGCAGGATTCTTCACGACTGTCGGTAGCGATGCTCAGCACGTATGGGACACGATCAAGCGGGACGTCTCGACATTGGTCGAGGATGTCATCGACTACTTCAAGGAACTGCCTGGGCGTATAACGAGCGGGATCTCGAACCTAGCTGGCGATGTCGCCAAAGTCTGGAACCAGATAGGCAAAGGGGCCAGTGGCTTGATCGGTGAAATCGTCAAGTTCTTCAGCGGACTGCCCGGGGAAGTAATGGGCGTCGTATCGAAACTGCCAGCCGAAATGCTGAAGCTCGGCGAACATATGGTCGAAGGCGTCATTCATGGCTTTGAAAAACTCGCCGGAAGCCTCCTAAGCGCCGCAGAAAAAACACTACTCTCGCCCATCGAAAAGGTCGCTAAAAAACTAGGTATCAGCAGCCCAAGTAAAGTCACAGAAAAGCACGGCGAAGCCATCGTCGAAGGCTATGCCACGGGCATGAAGAAAGCTGCCCCAAAGATGGAGGCGGCTGCCGCCGATGTGTCCCAGACAGTCTTGAAGTGGGCGAAGCTCGCAGAAGAAGCCGCTGCCAAGTACCACGTCTCGGCAGCCCTACTGTTGGCAGACATCGACGCTGAGTCCAGCGGCGACCCTCTTGCTAAGTCGTCAGCAGGTGCTCAAGGTCTCACCCAGTTCATGCCCGGAACGGCGCAAGAGTATGGCGTCAAGTACGGAGCAGGTCCTGCTGAAACCCGTTCGCAGGTCTTTGGGCAGGCTAAGTATTTGACCGACCTCGGCGTGCAACAGGACGCCCGACTCGCCCTCGAAAAATACAACGGAGCACCGGGCAGCGCCGAAAGCACCTCGTACGCAACCGAGGTCCTGGGCAAGGAGTCAGGCTACTCCCACGCACTGGGCTCGGGCTCAAAATCCTCGGCGACTAACTCCACTGAACAAAAGGCGGCACTCGACAAGCAGGTGGCCCAGCAGCATCAGGCCCTCGCCGAATGGGTAGCGAAGACTACTGCCAGTGTCGCCGACGGCACCAAGGCCCAGAAGGCAGCCGTCGCCCAGGAGATCGCCGACCGCAAGGCGATGGTCGCGAAGGAGATCGCCGACGAGAAGGCCGGTCTCACGGTCCAGCAGGCCCAGCAGAAGGTCGAGCTACAAAAGCAGACGAGCGACCAGAAGGCCGGTAATTCGGTCCTGGACAAGATGCTCGAGGCGATCCACTCGGGCAGCTTGAAGACCCTCGAAAAAACGTTGTACACCGTCCATCTCGACGGGCTAGCCAAAATCGAGAAAGACCTCGACAGTGACCACAAGACCGCGCTCGCCAAGCTCTCCGGTGAACTAGTCAAGGTTCACAAGGAAGCCCTGGAAAAGCAGACGGCGCTAGAGGTCAAGGCCACGAAGGAAGTCGACGAAAAGGCGGCAGCGGCGGCAGCCAAGGTCCGGGAAGCCAACGAAAAAGCCGCAGAAAAGGCAGCCGAAGAACAAGTCAAGGCTCGCGAAGCCTCGGAAAAGGCGGCGGAAGAAGCGGCTAACGCTCAGGCTGCTGCGATCACGAAGGCGACGACGATCGTCTCCGACGAAGCCTCCAACAAGACCCAGGAAATCTCCGACTCCACCAAGGTCGCCCTCGACAAGCAAGCCGAAATCGGCCTATCGGGCACAGAAGCCATCGCGGCTCACCTGCAAACCGTCTTTGATGAAGTGACCCAACAGGGCGATAAGGAAATCGGCGTAGCCAAGGTCGCCGAGGACCAAGCGGCGGGCACGGGTGTGATCGCGGAAGCTGAAGCTGCACGTCATTTGGCTGAAGTAGAAAACGCCGCGAAAATCCGTGAGGCCGAAGCGCAGTCGAAAGAGGAACTCGCCGCCAAAGGCAACGCGGCGAGCACGACAACGACACAGACGAACGCGCCGATCAATGTCTACATAAACGGGACCGGCCTCTCAAATGCAGGCATTGTCGCCGAGATTGGCTGGGCAGCAAAGATAGGCACACTGCCCGTCGCTCCACCACCTACACCTATCACGACACCAGCATGAACACTTATGACCCCGATGAGTCTGTTGTGGCTGCCCAGCGGTGGGCCGACCTAATCTTGGCGGACGACCTCGATGGGGCGTTGCAACTTACACATCCGAGTGTACGTGACTCGCTACCCGCAATCGCACAAGGCCTCTCCGAGGATATTCGCGAGGCTTTTAGAGAGTGGACATGGGCCTATAGGTCACGCCCGTTGACGCCTGGGCGTGAGGTAGTGAGACTGGTAGGCCCGGATGGTATGGCCCAGCTTGAGGCGAAGTACGTTGCGGGAGAACCAGACGAGCAGGTGTGGTGCGACGACACGGTCGAATTTATCATGGAATATACAAACGACGGACGCTGGTTGTGTTGCGGGCAGTCTGACTGGGTTGTTCCTGCCTGATGTTCCCTAGCTCAAGTGAAAGTCTGCCGACTCTCGCTGTTCGCCAAATGCACTATCGGGGCCTGACGTTCTCGGGAACGGTTCATGGCACCAACTACCAGTATCAGTCGCTGGTCGGGATCGACAATCCTCCGATCGTCTCTGGTGATGTGCAGCGTGCGCTCGACCAGGGGGAACAGGCCGGCCTCGACGTGTACCAAGGACGTGACATCACGTTGCAGCAGGCAATCGTCGCGAAACGCGGGCAAAGCTCCGCAGCCGCAGACCTAGAACTCGAGGAAGCAAGCCAAGCGATGGGCGCTGTCATGGCCGTCGCAGGGGACACCGAATACCCGCTCTACATCCAGCGGCCGTCCGGCTTGTATGCGTGCATGGCGCGTCCCCGGAAGCACAACTTCACCGAGGACATCAACATGGTCTTGGCGAAGGGCGGCGTAGCTACCTCATTGTGGCACGCGACCGATCCCCGCTGGTATTCGTGTCCAACCCAACTGGAGTCGGTCGGGCTTCCCGAACCGTCCGGCACCGAAGGGCTCAAATTCCCGCTCGAATTCCCGCTCTCGTTTGGTGGCGGCTCGGCTGGCGGCATCCTCGAATGTAACAACGCCGGTAGCTTCGAGATGCGGCCCATACTGACGTTCACGGGACCGTGCAAAAACCCGGTCGTGCAAAGCCTATTGATCCCGGGCGAACCGTCACTCGGATTCAACATCACCCTCGAACCGGGTGACACGCTCGTCCTTGGCACCGACTACCAGACCGTGATCTACACGCCCAACGGTTCACCTTTCGGGGCGCCCGCAAGGAAAACGGCGATGAAAACAAACACCTGGTTCAACTTTCCCCCCGGCATGAACAAGCTGCTGTTCACGACCAGTGACAGCGTGGCGGTGGCTGGGACGTTGACTGCGGAATGGGCGTCAGCTCGCCCGAGCCTCTGATGTACTCGAACCCGTTCGTATACAAGGCGTTCGACCTGATGAGCATGGAAGAACTCGACCCGCTCCCATACACGGGCGTGACGTTCGGTCGCCAGATCAACTCGCCCGGGCCATGGTCGGGGAATCTACTGCTCTCTGATAAGGGCGTGAAAGAACTGCGCTACCTCGAATCCAGCAGACCAGCCCGTACAGCATTGTTCGTTGACTATCTCGGGACGCTCATCTGGGGCGGCATGATCTGGACCCGCAAGTACAAGGAGACCACACGCTCGATGGCAGTGGGGGCTCAAGAGTTCGGCTCGTATTTCCAACAGCGCCTGCAGGCCGCCGACTACTCGACCACCTGGGAAACCGAAGCTGGGTTGAGCCCACTACTGATCGTGCAGAAGATCGTCGAAGACGCCCAAGCCAAGGAACTCGAACTGTGCGGCAAATACGCCGCTGGGAAGATCGGGTTCACGATCAACGCGACAGCCGGCGAAGCGCCACCGATCAAAGTCTCCTATCCCGCGACACAGCTACAGACCATCGAAAGCATAGTCTCCACGCTCTCCCAAATGGGGTTGACTGCAGGGTTCGACTACAGCTTCGACGTCGAATACCTGCCGGGCACACTGACGCCAGCAGTCACCATGAACCTCTGGTATCCCCGCCAAGGACGCACGGCCGGCGAAACAGGGATTATCATCCAAACCTCGGACCTGACCGATAACGAATACTCCGAGGATGGCACTAAGCAAGCCAACTCCGTCACGGTCACGGGTTCAGGATCTGGGGGTCTCCAACCCGCCGATGTGATCGCAACACAGGTCTTGGACGAAGGCTATCCGCTGCTTGAGACGATGGTCAGTCACACGCAGCTCAACAATGAGAGTGTGCTCGTCAATGTCGCGTTCGGCGAAGCCCGACTACGAGCATGGCCAGTAGACACACCCGTCCTCACCCTGCCCGTCCCGCTACCCGACGCCGAAGGCAACGTGGACCCGACGAAGTTCTCTTTCGGGAGCTTCAGTCTCGGAGACGACTTCCTCTGGAACGTCGCGCGGCTCGCAGGCGAAGGCGAGAACCAGTCTCCACGCTGGCCCAACGGTATGGAATACGAATGGCGGATCAACGGCTGGACCTGCACAGCCGACCCCGGCAAGCCGACGCTGACGATCGACCCCGGCATCCCACCCACCGGACCGGGCTGGCCTGCGCCCGCACCGATCGAATAGCCGATGCCCGGTATTACCCGTCCAGCTCGCGAAGCCTACCTAGAGCAGATCGAAAACCTCGAAAAGCAAGTCCGGGCGCTACAGACCCAACAGCAGTTCGTCATCACCGACCCATCCAAGGCTACGGGCGATCCGGCACATGGCTATGCGACGGTCGTCATTGGTCCGCTCAACACGATTTGCGGTATAGCCGCCTTTGGCGCGGCTGCATGGCAGAACGACAAATGGGTCCAGATCGGCGAAGACACCGGATGGATTGATGTGACTTCCTTCTCTAATTCTTGGGTTGGGTCAGGGGTCGCCTATCGAAAGGTAGCTAGTGTCGTGCGCCTTCGGGGCGAGTTCAGTAGCGGTACTTCGTTGGGAACGGCGTTTACGCTGCCTGTGGGATTTCGTCCAGACCAAAACGCTTTCTATGCGATGGGCGCTTGGTTCAACGACGCATCCGGATGCAACGTTTTGGTGGATGCAAACGGCGAAGTAAAGCCATCCACGAACGGTACATACGAACGGGTCGCTCTCGACGGCATCACCTTTACCACCGATTAGGAGATACGCATGGCGATCAACAAAATACCGTTTGTCGTTGCGAGCACCGAAGCCGAGAGCACCGCTGCCCTGTTCCGTCAGGCGATCTCATCGTTCCTGAATCCGGCTGGTGGCACGGTCGCCGAAAAAGGCTTGACCGTCAAAGCGAAAGCCACACCGAACATGGAAGTCGAAGTCGAAGGCGGCGACCCCAATGGCCAGATATGGATACCCGGAACATCCCTGTCGAACCAGGGCTTGTATTTCTGCTCGGTTGATTCGACTACGGGACTTGCGATCGGCGCGGCCTCCACGTCAAATCCCCGCATCGACACGATAGTCGCGAGGGTTGAGGACTCGTTCTACGCCGAATCGAAAAACGAATTCCTACTCGAAGTAATCGCGGGTACACCTAAAGCCGGGATCAGCAAACCACCCAAAACGAAAGCCGAAGCCGAAGCCGATGGGGCCGGGGCTGTCTCCGTTTCGTCATACGCCTTGGCCTATGTACTGGTGCCGCAGAACGCACCCGCGATCACATCGGGTGATATCGAAAATGTATCGTCTCGCGTATCTCTCCCAGCCGGATCTGTTGGAGATTCGCAGATCACCAAAGGGCGCGCGCTCGTAGAGACAGAAAACGCATATAGCGGCACTGTTTCTCGAACTAATAATACAGAATATGAACCTAGCTCGACAAGATTTGTATTTGTTACCGTTTTGGTAAAAGGGAATGCGGCAGAACCCACTCAATTCGTGGTGAAGATTAATGGTGAAGCTATAGCTTACCAAAAGTGCCCAGCCGAATCGGGTATTATATCTCAGGCATCCTTCTCGTTTCTTTGCCCCCCCAAAGCAAAGTGGAAGGTCGAACTAAGTTTTGGTATCTTTATCGAATCCAGTTACCTTACACTTTAGTGCATCCCATTTTCTTCAAACCACGCCTCTTCTTCGGGCGTTGATGGAAACGATTCGCCATTCGCTTCCGTAGCTTCTATTTGTTCAAGGGTGACGGCTTCGCATTCTTCTTCTTGTTCGGCGGCGTTGTAGATGCACGATTCGTATTCAGTTGGTTCTGCCGTGGCCTTGTGGGCCTTCTTTGCCTTGGCCTTATGGTGGCCTGCCGTAGCCGTGTGCGCTTCACCGTAGATGAGCTGGATGTATTTCTTCCAACCTCGATTCGCCGCTTCGCCTTTGCCGCACCACGCGCCGCCTGCTCCCTGTCCGCAGTGCCAGTGGTCTACTTCTATCGGGCCGTCTGATTCGGGCTCTTCTGGGTATCTGTCTTTCCCGCGGCCGTTCTCTAGGTCGCTGAGCACTTTGATGGCTTCGAGACAAGGGACGTGGCCGTAGGCAACTAGCACCTTTGATGGGTGGGGGAAACGTGCAACGTTGATCGTGCCGCACGAGCGTGTGCTCGCACTGGCTCCTGCGGGCACCGCGAGTACGGCGAGTACGGCGAGGGTGGTGGCGATACGCTTCATGGGTCGAACCTCCTGTTTAGGTTTGGCCGGCCCCGGGGCGTTGGACCGCCGCCGGGGCGCTTAGTTCCGAGGACCGGGACGGTAGCGCATCCGGGGATGTCTTGTCAATCGGGCAGCGCTAGGACTAGTTCAGAGTGGCCGTGGGTTTCGCGGATGCAGGCTGGCGTTGGTTCTTTGCCGACTTCCCCACATAGCCAGCCTTTGGAGAGCAAGCGGCCATTGATAAACGACGTTTTGTGGTCGGGCTTTCCGGACCCATGCAGATAGGAGCCCAGGACCTTCCTGGCGGTGGCGCAAGACTCTGGCCCTTCATAGATCGACACATCCCAATTGAGTTTGGTGGCGCTCACCGTGCCGCATTCCCTTGTGGTTGATTTATGGGGTATGAGTTCTCGGCCCGATGTGCGATCGAAGGTATGGGACTGGCCCACCAAAGTGCTTTCGTTTTCCGCGTAGATGTATAGGCAGACATGTATGTCTCGCGGAAGGCCATAGGGCAGGATTGCGAAGGTGTTGTCGGAGGCCCCCGGAGTGGTTTGGAGTTCTCCGCTCCACGCACTATGCGAAGCGTCGAAGGTGATGGGACATTCCACGCTGCTGGAGTAGGTAGACGCCTCAGCGAACCAATCGCACGTAGAGTCCGGTTCGGACAGATATTCGGGGCAGTTGTGGTGGACTTCCGCCGTTACCTGGATCTCTTCGCTTTCGGGCAGCGACCGGATAGTTGCACCCCCGCTATCAGCGAGTGCGCTTGATGCCGTCATGCCCATCGTTGCGAGCGTGGCGAGTAGGACGAGTCGCTTGGTCATCTGTGTTGCCTCCCTTGGCCTTTCGTTTGAGCGGGCGACAACGTATCAAAGTGTCCGAATGACCTGAATATCGGGGGTTCCTGGATGTCGATATCGAGCTGGCGCGCTGATGAGGAATGAGCCGGAGTCGTTCAGTGTGGGCGCGGGTCGTCCAAGACTGGCCCCGGTGGGCCCAGGTCGCAGGCGTGCTGTTGGGGTCGTGGCAGATCCTGGCATGGCAGGTCTCGGGCCACGAACCGAACCTGGGAGTCATGACGTTCGCGGGAGCGCTGCTCATGTTCCAGCGCGCGGCGACGGCCGCCCGCCAGCGAAAGGACGAAAGTTGAGCTGGCTACGCCACCACCACCTCGTCCTGGTGTGTGCTGGGAGTGCTGTGGCTGCTGTCGTCCAGTGGGCTGGAGGTTTCCATGTCTAGGGTGCGGCGTGCTACTGCGGCGATATGGCGGTTCCTTGACCGGATCGGTTGGGTCATCGCGATCGTCTTCGTCGCGATCGCGCTCTACAAGCTCCACCATGACGAGCAAGCGAACAAGAAGGCGGCCGCACACACTCGCACCGTCCAAATTCAGGGTGGTCCTGTCGCCGTGTGTTTGCGGGAGGTCATGGAAAACGTGGCTCCGTTGCTGGAGCGTGTCCCTACGGTTGAGCAGCCCCTAGAAGCCTATGTGCGGCTGCAGTCCAAGCGTTATGTGGGCGTTGTGTGTCCGGATAAGCCCTGATGTTCGCTGTCCTTCACTTCGTCAGTCAGGCCAAACAGGAAGGACAGCCTGTAGTCATCACGAGCTGGGTCGAACTCTTGACCGTTGTCTCGATCGTCGGCGTCCTCGCCTCCGTAGTTGTGACTGTGATCCGGTATTGGAAGGCGACGGAATGCCATATCGCGGGTTGCCATAAACACCAGTGGAAGAGAGTCGCCGGGACCGATCACGTGGTGTGTAAGAAGCACCATCCGGACGATGAGCCGACGCACGCACAGGTCCTCGAGGACCACAAGACCGCTCGCGTCGGCGTAGCTCGCAGTCTCTAACCCACCTCTAAGGAGGCGTCTCTATGAAGGTTCGTTGTCTCGCGGCGCTCGCCGTGCCGCTCGCACTTGCCGGTTGCAGTTCGACCGTGACGCACACCGTCACCGAGTTGACGCCGGCTCCGGTCGTGACCTATATCCCGCCGGAAAGCTCCGTGACCCCAGAAGGCGCGAAGCCCGTGGCGCCCCCGGTCTCGTTGAAGCCGACGGTCACACACGAGCTCACGATCGACTCGACGGGCTTGCGTCTGATCGAGGGCTTCGAGGGGTATTCGCGGTGTGCCTACTGGGATCCCTACGGTCACGTCTACACAGCTGGGTTTGGTCAGACGAAAAGGATCTATGCGGGATTCTGTTTCGCTAGTCGTGCTGCCGCTGAACAGAACCTAAAGCGGTCCGTCCAAGCGGAATACGAGTGGGCGGTTCACGCGATCGGCTACCCGTTTGACCAGCATGAGGTCGATGCGCTCGACAGCTTCGCCTACAACGTCGGCGCGGGAGTGTTTGTTGGCGCTCTCAGGGCAGACCTGGCCAGCGGCCATATCTATGCGGCGAGCCGGATCATGTTGCAGTACGACCACGCCGGGGGAATAGTCCTCGCCGGCTTGAGGCTACGCCGAGAAATCGAGGTGCGGCTACTCCTCGCGCCGGAGCCGAAACCGAAGCCTTCTCGGGCTGCGCTGTTGCGTGAGCGAGAAGCCCTTCGGGTTGACCTGACACGCCACCGCTGCCGGATTGCTCCTTACCACGGTCGTGGTCGTTACCACGCCATCTGCCATCGCTGGCTCAGTGAGGGCCAGTCCGTTGACCGTCAACTGAAAGGAACCAAATGAAGCTCCAGCTCCCCTCGTGGGCGACCACCGTGGGTGGACTCGTCACGGGCATCCTCGCCGTCCTCAACCAGACCACCTTTAGTTTCGCTGCCCAGTGGCAGGTTTACATCACGATCGCACTGTTCTTCTTGTCGGGTATCGGGATCAGTCCGTTGGTGGGTCCAGCTTTCAGGGCCGCGTTGCATATCTCGACGAGGGTGAGCTTGGTTATCTCCTCCGCGCTTGGAGCGTTGGCGTTGGCTGCTACGACCCTCTCGATATCGAGCGGGGCCAAGGGAGCGATCCTTGGTGTCCTGACGTTCCTCGCGGCGCTCGGGTTTGCTCCCACTGCGGTCGGTGTGAGCTATGCCGCTCGGATCAAAGGAGCACGGCGATGAATAGGTACAAGCTCGGTCGCACCCCAGCAGTCCGTCCCGCCGCACTGAAGGACCTGAGCGTCTACGCGAAGGGGTCCTTGCCCGCGCCGCCCAGGACGGTGGAAGTACCGAAGGCGTCCTATCCGATCGACGGTAACGCGACCTATGGTGATTGCACGATCGCCGGGGTCGCCCATCTGATCGCTGCATGGAACGCGGAGACGCACGAGCACGACCCGGTCCCCTCGGAAGAGACGATCGTCCAGGAGTATTTCAAGCTCACCGGCGGTGAAGATACCGGCCTGAACGAGGCTGAAGTCCTCAAGGCGTGGCAGACGACGGGCCTGTTCGGTGAGCAGATCGCCGGTTATGCCACCGTCAACCCAAAGGACCTGCTGCAGTTGCACCAGGCTGTCGCGTTCTACGGTGGCTGCTACTTGGGGATCGAATGCCCCGAGTCCGCGCAAGAACAGTTTGCCGCGGGAGAACCGTGGACGTACGAGGACTCGCCGGTCGAGGGAGGCCATTGTGTCGTTGCCCTTGGATACGGCCCGAACGGTGGATTGCACTGCGCGACATGGGGCGGCATCGCCGTTCTCGAGGCGAGCTTTCTAGCGCACTATCTCGACGAGGCGTGGATGGTCCTGCCGCACCAGATGGTCGAGGCCAAGGGTGATGCTCTCGGGATCGACCTCGCGTCGCTTGAAGCCGACCTAGCACGCGTCTGATGACGGACACGGTCGAGGTAGGCGGCGTTCTCAAGCGCGAGCTCGACGAGAACGTCGCCTACCCAAAGCACCCACCACGCACAGGGAGCACGATCTATAAGCGCACCCACCACCACCTCGTCTATGACATGGACGCGCCCTGTTGGATCTGTGGTATCCGCCACTCGACGGGCGGCGCGATGGAGACCCACCACTATCGGTTCGAGTGGGCGTCCCAGTTCGGTCTTGATCTAGCGAAGGTCGAGGCGGACTTCCCCGACCTAACCGACCGACAGAAGCTCGCGGAATGGGTTGACTCGGAGGGCAACATGCTTGTCCTGTGCGCTGCACACCACAGGGGCAAGTACACGGGTATCCACGAGATCACCTACCCCGCATGGCTGTTGCAGCGCTATGAAGGCGCGGAGTTCTCGTTTATTGACCAGCACGCCGTACCAAAGGCGCACACCGGCCTATTGGCGAACGGTGATCCACATCCAGGAGGCCCGGCATGAACCTCGACTCGAAAGGTGGCTATAGGCTCGCGTTGCTCGTCGCCGGCTTTGTAGGTGCTGGTGTGGTCTATGGCGTTGGCGAACTCGTACGCCACGTCCTCTAACGGGGTGGAGCTAGCCGATTTCGAATCGTATGCTTGGTTCCTCGCGAACCGGTACAAGCCGTTCCTTGGTGGTGGTGACGAGGACGACGTGTTTCAAGAGGCGATGGTCTCGGCATGGTTATCGATCACCAAATGGGACGGGCCGGGTGATGGCGAGTCGTATGTGATGACGCACATGAAGTGGGATGTGCTCGACCATATTCGTGCTTATCGCGGTTCGAAAAACGCTCCCGTGCTCGTCGCGTTCGAAGATAGTGTTGGTCCGGACGTGACGTTCGAGACGGTCCTCGAGCGGGAGCGTCTACGCACAATCATCGAGACCGTGCAGGGATTGTCGGGTTGGCAGCGGGCACGCATGGCTAACCGTATCCAGGGCTTATCGAACGTTCAGATCGCTCGAGCAGAGGGGTGTACGGTCACAGCGATCGACCGTTCGTTCTGGAAGACGAGACGAGCCCTCAAGCTCGCTCTCGCTGCTTAGACGGGCCAGATACGTCGCAGCATCCACCGCAACCGGGGGAAGCGCGGCGCCGGATAGTCGCCGCTGACGATCCACGGGGGGATGTTGTAGAGCCGGGCGACGTGGCGCATATCGAACCGCTCGGTCTCGATAGGTACCTCTCTGCCTTTGACGAAGGCTTTCCCGGCCGGGATGTTGATCGGCTCCAAGTGTCGAGGATTACTCATCCCTGAATCTTACCGCTCGTAGTGGAGGGTGAAGACTCAGGTGAAGAGGCGATCAAGGCCACGCTCAATCAACCCTTGTAGTTCGCCGAACAGTTCGGCAAGGAGGTCGAAGACCGTGTAGCGCTTGAAGGTCGGTCCGACTGGGTGGCGTGTGGCCCTGTAGCCCTGGCGGTAGTGCTCAAGCATTCGTCTAGCTTACCCCGTCGAGGTGACGGGAAGGCGTCAGTTGGGTTGACGCGATCCATGCCCGGGTTGTGCCCGAGGCGACCCTGAACGGAGGTCTGATGCAGTCCGACTACTCCTATCCCTCATCGCCGTCCTCGCATTCGGGCCGGCTCATACACAGCACCGCTCCACGACCCTGCACGGTCAAGATCGGCACCACGCGGTACTCGGTCACGCTCGTCGGCACCGCAGCCGAAGCGTCTTCGACCGTTTCAACCTCTGCGTAGCCAACCACGAGGCCGGCAACCCCGGTAGCGAGCTAGAGAGCACCGTCGACTGGCACATCGTCGACAACGGTTACGGCGGCGGTTTCCAGTTCGTGCCCTCGACCTGGTTGGCTGCCGGCGGCGGCCGGTACGCTCGAGAACCGCAAGACGCCACGCCGGAACAGCAGACGATCATCTTCAACTCGTACGAGAAGCGCGACCCCGGGGCTTGGCCGATGTCTGTGCCCGCTTGTGGTGGCGCCTAACAGACGAGGGGCCCGCCGAAGCGGACCCCTACGCCGTATCTTGCTTGTGGGTAGCGTTCTGTTCGGCCACCCAGCGGAACTTCGTACCTAGCTGCTACGGACTATCTTAGGTGGTGTCCGGACGGCTTGTCAAGATGCAGGGGAATGAGCTTGCAGCTTGAATAAGGCCCCCGGCGGGATTCGAACCCGCGACCTCCCAGTTAGCAGCTAGGTGCTCTTCCGCTGAGCTACGAGGGACGAGCATCGTAGCTTTGTTCGGTGTGGTGTAGGAGTCGATCCACAAGTCAGCACGGCGGTTTGAAGAAACCTATAACGGGCGGATCAACGGGCCGTCCAGACCGCAGGCCGGGGTGACCTATCGGAAGTCCCCGGCACCGAATTGAGCTTGAAAGAGGTCATCGGTCTGTCATCTTTGCGATGCTGCGCACGACCGCTCGATCGTAGGCTGCATCCTCTCCGAGCAATGCCACCTCAAGTGCGCGATTTACTACCCAGGATGCGGAGCGGTCGATCTGCTTGGCCTTCTCCCTGAGCAGCTCGTCCAGCTCGGCGGAGAGACGGAACGAGCGTTGGACATTCTTGGTACTCATGCTCTTCAGCAGCTTGGTATCAGTCATGCAACACATTGTATCACAGTGGGATACATTTACGCAACCGGCCGACTGTAGGGGTAGACTCCCTCGCGGCTATTAAACCAAGCTCCGGCTCCATCCTCGGTGCCCAAGCGGACACGTGGCGCACCATCTAAGCGGCTCTCAGCTATTACGGCTGGGGCCGCTTTCGTCGTTTAAGGGGCTAAGGGGAGGGCTGGCGCGCAAACATCTTGGGGATGAATGGGTGCGCCAGCCCCCGCTAGGACCGAATGGGCGTCCGGCCTGCTCAACCGGACGGGAGCATACACGAATCTTTGCGGGTAAACCGTCAAGGGCTTACCCCATGGACTAGACGGGGGTTGGCGTGAGAGTGTTTCCGACTCGATGCCAGCCCAAGCCAAAGACGCCGATCCAGCCCTCGGGGTCGTCCTGCGACGCCTACGCGAAGAACGAGGCCAGACTCTAGAAGGGCTCGGACAGAACCAGAAAGTCCGGTTGACCGCCGGGTCGCTCAGCATGATCGAGCTAGCCCAAGCCGACCCTGGGTGGGGGAAGGTCATGCGGATCATCGACGGGCTCGACGTCTCGCTCATCGAGCTGGCGGAAGCCGTAGAACGCGAGCGCGGCTAATGCGATCCGGTTATCGGTTGATGACGCCGCCAGGGCCGACGTGCGGCACCTGGGACGGTCCCGGCACGGGCATCGGGGGCGGCGGCTTGAAGGGAGGCTGGTTGCCGAACGTCATAGGCTGCTGGGGCGATTGTGGTGGCCGCGGGGGCTGTGGCTGCTGTGCGGTCATGGCTCCTTACCTTTGTCGGCCTATCAAGAGCGATCAAAAGCGCTGCAACGACGAGACCTACGGAAAGAATACCAAGTGCCCCGCGAAGGAGCTGCCCCTTCTGCGTGACGCGGGTTCCGTTCCTCTCAAACGCTGCATCGAGGTCGACGAGTAGCTGTAGGCGCGCCGCGCCAGCTTGCAGCCCACCATAGGTGGCGTAGAACTCGAGCGCTTGGGGTCCGAGGTCTGTGTTCTTGGCGAAGATCGACCATAGGCAGAGCACGGTGGCGATCGCCATGAAGGGAAGGGGGACCCACCACCAGGTCTGGAGGAGATCCTTCGCGGCGATATTGGCTGCTAGGAGAGCTCCGTTGAATGCAAGGACGCCCATCGTGCGTCCGTCGAGGCTCGTCTCGTCCGAAATCTGGGCTAGTAGCTGGATTGTTGACAGGTCGAGGGTTGCTGTCAGGATGACGTCTTGGTCGTCCTCTGGTAAGGCAATTTGAGGGTTGTCGTCGTGCAAGGTCGAGCATGATACCCAGACGTGCAATCCCCACTTGTCCATAGATACGAATATCTAGAAACACGTTCTTCCCTGAAGTGTCCCAGCATGTAAGATCGCCCCCGGCAACGACTTCTCAAGGGGGAGACAGCGCATGGATGCAGCCGGGTTAGACCCCACCACCCAGGCAGACACAGACCTAGCGACCGAGAGAGCACGCATGCTCTTCGCCGCAGCCTGCAACGGCGCGGCCCACCAGCCGGGCCTGCCACTCCACGAACGCGCCGGCTATCTAGCGATGCGACGCGAAGCCGTACGGCTCGCCACCGGCGAGGCAGAGCTAACCCCAGTGTTGCATATAGGCTACAGTTGCACGGACCGGGACGATCCTATAAGGTCACGCCCCGTGGGCGAACGTACGTTCGGTAGGACGACTGAGGAGCTTCAGCGGGGACCGATGATGGAGGCGCCAAACAGGGACGAAACGCCGGTGGGTGAGTGGGAGGCGCATGCCGAGTTTGACCTTGGGCTACTCATTGGCTCGTACCTTCGGCGGAATCCTCCTCCCGTCGATTCCCATCTGGCGGTAGAGCTAGACGACTGTGCGCGAGATTTCGAAGTCGCTGGCCGGGCTCACCTTGCCCAACTTGGCCGAGGTCCGCTACGTCTAGCACCTCGCGGGGCGTTCCCCACACGACGATAGCCCAGAGCACGTACGGAGGCGTCACGGGCGTTTTGCCTTCCTCCATGCGCGCGATCGAGCCGCGCTCTACACCCATCTGACTCGCGGCCTTCGTCTGACTGAGATTCGCATGTTGCCGGGCGAGCTTCCAACGCTCGCGCAGGCTTAGTTGTGTGTTTGGGTCGGCCATCCGTGGCTTGATCGTCGCGCATCCGTGCGGCATTTGACGCCTTCTTTGAGGAAAGTCTTGACAGGCGTGTAGTGCTATGCTACATTATGTGGCGTGACACCACACACATCCCCCAAGTTCGACCTCGCAAGCGCCCGAATCAACGCTGGCCACTCCGTACGTTCGCTGGCCGCGCAGATAGGGATAGACGCCCGAACGCTGGGCCGCCTGGAACGCGGTAAGCCGGTACATCCGGGCAGCGCCAAGAAGATCGCGGATTGGGCTGGCGTCGAGGTCACTGACTTGATGCCTGCCAAGCCTCAGGGGCGGAGGGCAGCCGCATGACGGCCTTGGCTCTTGTTTCCGAGGAGGCGCTAGTCGCTGCGGGGGGTCTGGTCGATCTGGTCGAGCCTGTCCGCGAGAAGAACGATCGCGTCCCGGAGTCCAAGCGAGACGCTCATCAGCATCTGGAGCGTCTCTTGCTCACTTGTCGGTTCCTCGCCGCCTTCGACGTGGTACCGGAGGATGGGTGGGCTGCCGCGCAACGCACGGCTGAGGATCTGCTCGACTTCATCTTTCAGGGACATCCAGAGCATGATCCCAGACACCAGGCTTCGAGGGCTGCCGCATGACGGCTCTAGCTCTAGCTTCCCGAGTTGGGGAGGATTTCTCCGTCTTGGATGGTGGCGTGGCGGGGTGTCTGGTTCTCTCGCCAGACCAACAGGATGACGTGGGCTGTGCGGGCGACAACAACCTCCTCGGTAGGGGCGGCGTTTTGGGTTGCTCGACCGGCGGCCTCGAGGTCGCGGACGGTGATGGTGATTTGTTCGGTGGTGGCCATGTCGTGAGAGTGGACTGGCCCGGTACGAGACTGGTTGGTCTTCAGTGTGAATACGGTCTGCGTCCTTCTTTGACTGTAGAAGACGTGTTGTTCCCCGGCTACAGACACGCGTCACGCGGAGTTTCCTGCAGGTCTTCGGATAACCATGATTCTAAGGCAGCGGCGGCATGAAGGCCTATCAGCTTGAGCGGCTAGGCGTTCGATTGTCGAGCGTGTTGCGCGAGACGCAAGCTCTCCGTAAGGACCTGGAAAAGGCCGGTCTTTTGGCAATCGCGCTACCCGAAGCTGAAAATGCTCTCTGCGAGGTGCGTGACCGGCTAGATGGGGAGATCGGTCGTGTTCGTCGCATAGGGGCTGAAGAAGCCTCACGGAACATGATTGCTGACGGGGGTGCCTGATGGGTATTGAGCGTACTGTTCGTGCGGTCGCCGAAGCAGCAGCCGGCTACCTGTCAGGTTCTAAACCGTTCGCGGTCGTGAGTGTGGATAACGAGAACCGTGCAACGTTCGTCGGGGCTTATAAGAGTCGGCTGATCGCGAACGGGATCGCTACACGATCGATGGGTGATCATGTCGATGGTTGGGTTCGTGCTTACGTGGCTGCTCGCAACAATCGTGGTGCGATCATCGTATTGACTGGGCGTGTTGTTGTAGGGAAGTACACGCCTTGCGGGGAGTGTGCATCGTGACCTGGGTATCGGTTATCGCAGCATCCCTTGTGGAAGTGGTTGTGATCATGTTCATAGGTTTCGTCGTGTTGGTGAATCTATGACTCGTATCCCTGACACGTGGCGTATCAGCCCGGTGGATGCTGAGGGTGGTTTCGAGGCACGACGGTTGGCTGAGGATGATCACCCGTTTGGTGGTTTGGCTATCCAGGGCACCGAGGAGCAGTGTGTTAACGCTGCGTGGATAATCGAGGTTCACGGTCCTAGTGAAATCTTGCATGGGCTGAAAGTGTCGCCGTTGTTGCGTAAGCCTCCACGAGCTGACCGGGTGGCGGCATGACCTTTCTCGCTTCACTGTTCCTCCACGCCCTCCAAATCCTTGCTCCTATCGCGGGTGTTGGGGTCCTCTGGAAGCTCTTGACTGACCCGTGGGGGACACGATGAGCTGGCTAGCATGGGTGATCCTGGCAGCACTGGTTGGTGTGGGTGTTCTCTTCGCTTGTGCTCTCGCGTGGATTGCTCAACAGGCTGATGCTCAACCGGCGGTCGCGTCGTGTGACCATCCTGGATGCTCACGGCTAGCCACGGTCAAACTGGATGTCAACGGGCGCAAGTGTTACTCGTGTGAATCTCATGTCGGCGAGATAGTCCGCGAAGCCTCAGACTCTTCTTTTGAGGCATTCGGTGTTGCGGCATGACCGAGTATTGCGAGCTTGACTTCGTTTGTCCTGACCACGGTTGCGAGCATTACAAGATCCCGGTCGAGGTGCGGTGTCGTACCGAACCGTTGAACGTCACGACCCCTATCGATGATCGCGACTTGGACTGTGAGTGTGGGGACCGTCTCATCCAACATGACCTGTTGGGATGCGAGAGCGTGTCACCGGAGACTCGACGTAGGTACAAGGCGTTCGCTGCGACGGCGTGCCTCGCACTAGTCGGGCTCGTTGGTTGCGGCGGAGCTTCGGTTGCACGCCGAGTCAACACAGCCTGCGGACCCGGTGCTCATACCGTGTCGGTTGAAAGCCACGGCACATGGCATACCTACTGGGTTGTCAGGTGCAGTGACGGCACGGTCCGGATGGTGGGCGAATGAAACTCCGTCCCCGCAAGCGTGTCGTGTTGGCCGACCTTTCAAGACCCCGTATCGGAGAGACAAGCCGACCTGTGGCCAGCGGCGTCCATGTGAGCGTGGCTCGACGGACGATGCTTGGCGCGATCGGTTTTACGTCTGTACATAGAAATGACGGTCGAGGGTTGGAGCCCCGACCGTCTCACCCACACGAGGAAGGAACCCTCAGTGAGCAGAGATCAGCATAGCGAGATACCAGTAGGGGAGCCGTGCGCATTGTGCGGCGCACCTGCTGGAGTGACGTGCGCGGACTACATGTACCTGCAGCACTTGAACAGCGCCCATCAGACGGTCGAGCAAGCCTTCACTTCGCCGGAGTTGGATCGGGAGATCGAGTTGGCCGAGTTCGCTACTGAGCGTGAGCGTAGGGCGCAAAGGAGCGTCGCGTAAAATGGCTACGTTCGTGATCCGTGGCGTCGAGAAGAAGCGCCAATTTGACACTCAACACGGCACCTTCCAAGCGTACGCGTTGACGCTGGAGGCGGCCGACAAGAGCCTCGTTACCGCAGAGCTAGTCCAGAAGCCCGAGACAGCACAACCCGCTATCGGAGCATCCGTCGAAGGGACGCTAGAGGACGGTCAGTACGGCAAGCGGTTTAAGAAGGACCGTGCCCCTGGCGCGCCCGGGGGTAGAGCGCCCGTGGACCCTAAGCGGGAGACACGGATCACACATATGCACGCACAGAAGTGCGCGTTGTCATATGCACACTTGAGACAAGCCCAAGGCAAGCTCCCGGCAGAGTTCGGCCTCCAAGACCTTTTCATCGTCGCTAAGAAGTTTCGTGAAGACGTGGAGAGCATCGGATGAGCACCCTGGAGCGATACAAGACCGCCCTCGAACTGATCGGCTATCGAGAGATGTGCCATGACTCGGAGGCCGAGGAGATGCGCCAGCTCGCCAGGAACGCCGTCGGAATGAACAACCCGATCCCCTCCCGTACGCGACCTTTCACCGACCCAATCGAGGCCGACCATGGACACTGAGCAAAGCCAGGAACTAGTCGTCGTCGATCGGTACACAGGCGACGTCTTCGACCCAGCCAAGGCTGACACGGCCCGTTTGGCTGCGTTCTGCACAAACCTCGGCGAACTACGCAAGGAACTAGCCGAGGCGGAGCGGGTCGTCAGCGACGAGCTGGTCGATCGCATGGATCGTGAAGCTCTCTACACGCTGCACGTGGAGGACGGCGAACAACGGTGGGAGATCAAAGGGGCGAGCCAGACCGCTGGCACCACGGTCTACCTGCAAGACGTTCTCGAAACAGAGCTAAAAGGCTTGGTGGACGAGAACACGATCACCCCCGATGCCGCGGGTCGAGCACTACACCGTCACATCAGCCTGCAACTCGGTGTCCCCTGGAACGCTGACCCGCAAGAGATCGCGCAGAAAGTCAAGGAAGCATTGTCGATTGAGGTCGCGGGAGTAACCGTCACCGTCGAGCGGGCTGAAGCACGAGCTGTCCCTGCGACTTCTGGGATCAACGCGTTGCGCAAGCAGCCCGGCACCGTGAGCGCTATCGACCGGGCTAAGCGCGAACAGCCACCTGGCCGGCGTAAGGCGATCGTGAAGTTGAAGGGCCAACAAGTACGCGACCGCCCTACGGGCGAGAAGGGAACTGACGCCTGATGGAGTTCGTCAACGTCACAACACAAGCCGAGCTCGACAAGGCACTCGAGGAAGGCAACGCCGTTCCTGTTGTCGTCGGCAATGGCACTTTCGAGATCCGATCAGGTTCTCCCGAGATCCACATAAAGGGGTCGTCGAGCCCGAGCATGGAGGCCCGGGGGTCGTCGAGCCCGAGCATGGTGGCCCGGGAGTCGTCGAGCCCGCGCATGGTGGCCTGGGAGTC
>Ga0210386_10000956_pt1 | contig 26230 bp, 22 predicted proteins | sample IncBWH32OmetaG_FD_160091 | JGI IMG/M metagenome (GOLD analysis project Ga0210386, IMG submission 160091) | Forest soil microbial communities from Barre Woods Harvard Forest LTER site, Petersham, Massachusetts, United States - Inc-BW-H-32-O ...
AAAGAATGGTAAGTTTCCGGAAGACCTGGAAAAACAAATTATTGAGGCTTACCATACATTATCGAACAAATACAAACAAGATATAACTGACGTTGCTGTGCGTTCATCAGCTACAGCCGAGGACTTGCCGGATGCTTCATTTGCAGGCCAGCAGGAAACCTATTTAAATGTGCGTGGAGAGGAATCGTTGATAAACGCCGTGCGTAACTGCTTTGCATCCTTATTTACAGACAGAGCTATTAACTACCGCGAGAATTTTAACTACGACCACTTTGATATTGGCTTATCAGTGTGTGTGCAAAAAATGGTGCGTTCAGATCTAGCCGCATCGGGTGTTGCTTTTTCATTAGATACGGAAAGTGGGTTTAAAGATGTTGTAGTAATAAATGGCTCATACGGATTGGGTGAGATGATCGTGCAAGGCTCTGTTTCGCCGGATGAGTATATTATTTTTAAGCCAACGCATAAGGGCTCATTTACACCTATTATAGAAAAGAAAATGGGTGTAAAAGATAAGAAGATGGTATACGGAGATGACCCGGATGAGCGTGTGAGAATTATTCCTGTGGAAAAACAAGCGCAGAATAATTTTTGTATTACCGATGAACGTGCACTGCAATTAGCAAAATGGGTTGCACAAATTGAGGAATACTATTCTAAGCTAAAGAACAGATGGTGCCCTATGGATGTGGAATGGGCTGTTGATGGACTATCAAACGAGTTATTTATTGTACAGGCAAGGCCGGAAACTATTCACTCACAAAAAGACAACAGCAAAATTACGGAGTACAAAATAGAGGATGAGAATCGTGCTGAAAAAGTATTGCTGAAAGGGATTGCGGTAGGTGATAAAATTGCAGGAGGTAAAGTAAAGATCATGTACTCGCTTGATGGACGTACAGGCGGTTTAGATGGAAACGATTTTCAACCGGGCGATATCCTGGTGACTGATATGACTGACCCGGATTGGGAACCGATAATGAAAAAAGCGGCCGCTATTGTTACGAATAAAGGCGGAAGAACCTGCCATGCAGCAATTGTAGCCCGTGAAATGGGAGTACCTGCAATTGTGGGTACACGTAATGCAACCGAGATATTTGCAGACGATCAGTATATAACTGTTTCATGTGCTGAAGGTGATGTTGGCATTATTTATGGCGGAAGTGTTGAGTACAGGAAGATAGAAATTGATATGAATGATTTTCCGACAACAAAAACCCCTATTATGCTGAATGTTGCTTCACCGGATATGGCATTTCAATTCTCGCATTTACCGAATGCCGGAGTAGGCCTGGCACGTGAAGAGTTTATTATAAATAACTATATACAGGTGCACCCTATGGCCTTATTGCGTCATCATAAATTGGGCGATAAGGAACTTTCTGCTAAAATAAACCAGATAATTGCGGGCTATGAGAATGAAGAAACTTTCTTCATAAAGAAGCTTTCGTACGGTATTGCAAAAATTGCAAGTGCATTCTATCCGAATAAAGTGATTGTGCGTTTTTCTGATTTCAAGAGTAATGAATACAAAAACCTGTTAGGCGGTAAATACTTTGAACCTGATGAAGAAAACCCAATGATTGGGTGGCGAGGTGCATCGCGCTACTATTCAAAAGATTACAAAGAGGCATTTGGCCTGGAGTGTAAGGCAATACGAAGAGTACGCGATAAAATGGGATTAACGAATGTAGTAGTTATGATTCCATTTTGCCGTACGGTAGATGAATTGTTAAAGGTTCAGGATGTAATGTCGGAATATGGCTTGAAACGTGGAGAGAATGGATTAGAAGTTTACCTGATGGCTGAAATTCCTTCGAACATTATTTTAGCAAAAGACTTTGCGCAACACATTGATGGATTTTCAATAGGATCTAATGACCTTACACAACTTACGCTTGGGCTCGATCGAGATTCTTCCTTGGTAGCACACTTGTATGACGAACGCAATCCGGCAGTTAAAGCGATGTTGAGCATGCTGATCAAGACTGCGAAGAAGGCCAAGGTAAAAGTTGGTATCTGCGGCCAGGGCCCGTCTGATTTTCCTGACTTTGCAGAGTTCCTGGTAGAAGAGGGCATTGACAGTATTTCTGTAACACCTGATTCAGTATTTAAAACTGTAAAAGCGATTAATGCAGTTGAGAAAAAGGTTGAAGCTGTGGTAAGCGCTAACTAAGCTTTTCTTCCAACCAGAAAGGTCAGGTCCCAGGTAACAGTTTTTATTTCTGAAGGATCGCCCCATGCCTGAGTTAGTTCTTTCCTAACTTCATCCACCGGGTTCTTGCCGGTGGCATCTAAATAACGTTGCGTGGCTGACCAACTTAAATAATGCCCTTCCATTCCTTCAAGGTCCATTTGCTTTGTGCAATAAAAATCAGGTGTTTTAATCCTTTCGAAGGGGAAGGGTATATCTTTATACCGGTTTATCACTAACCAGCTTTCTTTAGGCCAATATTCTTTTAATATGCCCTGATGTAGCTTTTCCATAATTGCATCTACAGCAGGATTTACAGTAGGATTATTATAGGTCCATACTGCAACTACACCATTGAGTTTAAGCACACGGTGGACTTCTTTATAGAATTTATCATGGTCGAACCAATGTACCGCTGCGGCAACGGTTATCAGATCAACACTTGCCGATGGAATGCCACTATCTTCAGCCAATGCAATTTTATATTCTATTCTCTCATGACGCTTTGCATTGCTCAATTGCATTTCACTGGCATCAGTAGCTATAATTCGTTTGAAATAGTTGGTAAGTCCGTTGGCGGCCTGTCCATTACCTGTAGCGCAGTCCCACGCCAGATTATGTTCGGGGCATAGTGATGCGAGAAAAGAGAATATCTCATCAGGGTAGGTTGGCCTGAACTTAACGTAGGTATCTGATTGTTTCGAGAAATGATCTTTGAATTGCATGGCCATGCTTTTATAGTTCAAAGGTATGTATTGTAAATATTTCTATTGTATTTTATTGTTATTATCAATGAAATAAAAGGGGTTGTTGAAAACTGCAATGCTTTTCTTTTTTATCTGAAAAGAGGATGGCTAACTTTGCATTACAAGTGCAAAAGTGCCTGCCTTTTTGAATAACAAATTGAAATTCCGTACTTTCGTAAGGTATGAGGATAAAGGAAATTTTGTTTCTTCTGCTGATAGTGGCACAAGCCTCAGCCGCAAACCTTACAGGTAAAATAACCGATGAAGCGGGTCAGCCCTTACCATTTGTAGTTGTTTATATTGATGGTACTACCAATGGCACAACAGCCAATGTTGATGGTATTTACTCACTTGAACTAAAACCCGGTAACTATATTATAGACTATCAACTTATAGGGTATAGCCAGCATAAGGAAACGGTGGAGATGGGTAATAGTACTATTACACGTAATGTTACACTGAAGGATGATGGCATAAAAATGAGCGAGGTTGTGGTAAATGGTAATGCCGAGGACCCTGCGTATGGAATAATTCGCAAAGCGATAGATAAAAGAAAGTTTTACGAAGAACAGGTTGATGCCTATTCCTGCGATGTATATATAAAGGGTCTGCAACGCATAACAAAGCACCCAGATAAAATACTTGGGCAGGAAATTCATTTTAACGAGCTCGATTCCGTATCGCATATTATATACTTGTCGGAATCGGTTACCAAGTTCAATTTTGAGCAGCCTAATAAAATAAGGGAAGAAATGGTATCGAGTAAGGTGAGTGGCAATAACCAGGCCTTTAGCTACAACCAGGCTTCGGATATGTTAATGGATTTTTATAAGAACAATATTCAGATAGATGTGTTGGGTGAACGTGGTTTTGTATCACCCATTGCAACAAATGCCTTGTTCTTTTACAAATATCATCTGGCAGGTTCGTTTATTGAAAATGGTAAGGTAATTGATAAGATACAGGTTATACCCAAACGCCAGTTCGACCCTGTTTTCAGAGGGTATATTTATATTCAGGAAGATTCGTGGCGAATACATAGCGCCGATATGTATTTAATAAAAGATGCTCAAATAAATTTTGTGGATACATTGTATGTAAGCCAATCATACTTACCTGTAACGCCTGATATCTGGCTGATATTTTCAAATAAATACAAGTTTGTATTCAACTTGCTTGGCATACAGGGCAATGGGGTTTATGTTGCAATTAATAAGAACTACACGCTTGAACCCAATTTCCCTAAGAACTTTTTTAACGGCGAACTTTTAAAAATAGATGATAACGCAAATAAAAAAGATTCATCGTACTGGAACCAGACAAGGCCTGTACCACTGACAAAGGAGGAAAGTAAAGATTATGTGAGGCGTGATAGCATACATGCAAAACATGAGACCAAAGAATACCTCGATTCAATTGATGCCCGCAGAAATAAATTCAAACCATCGAATGTTTATTTAGGGTATCGGTATTTTAATCGCTATAATAAGCAATCATTTTTTCTTGGCCCTATAATACAAACAATAGGGTTTAATACGGTGCAAGGGCTTTACGGTGGATTAAGATTGGGCTATAATAAAATATATGAAGACGAAAAGCGGCTATCTATAATTACAACCGACGGCTACGGTTTCTCAAATAAGCGAGGGTATGGCGATGCACAACTTACCTACTCTTTTAACCCGGAAAAGCTCGCTGTTTTTAAATGTGGGGTAGAGTTGAAGCCTGAGCAATTTAATGGCAATGACCCGATCTCTCCTTTTTTAAATACATTATATACATTGTTCGAAGACCAGAATTACATGAAGCTCTACCAAAAGGCAGGTGCTAATGCTTCATATATCAGAGAGCTTATAAATGGTTTATTGTTTACGGGTGGTGCTGATTATGCTAACCGTGCAAGCCTTGCAAATTCTACCAATTATAAGTTGGTGCAGGTTGGCGAAAGGCAATATACAAGCAATACTCCGGTAGGCGATACAATTGGTTTTCCGGCAAACTCATTTACAGTTTGGGGTGAAGTAAAAATAAGTTTCAAGCAGCAGTTCTACACTTTGCCACATCAAAAAATTATTGCCGATAATAAATATCCTGTCCTTACGCTTGACTATTATCGGGCATTAAACATGGGTGATAATTATGCAAATTATGATATGGCCAAAGCTACCTTGTCAGGAATATTTAATCTGAAACTATTGGGTAAAACAGAATATAGTGTTTCTGCCGGAAAGTTTCTTACAGAAAAGAACATGGGCTTTATGGATTACTATCACTTTAATGGTGACCAGATCATATTCTCTTCGTTCGGCTTAAATAGTTTCCACTTGCTCGACTATTATAAGTACAGTACAAATGGCCCTTTTATAGTGGCTAATGTAGAACATCATTTTCAGGGATTTATTCTGAATAAAATACCATTGCTCCGTAAGCTGAAACTGGATGAAATAATAGGTGCCAATTTTCTGACTACCAATTCATTGCCTGAGTATTTCGAAGTCTTTGCAGGGATAACTAAATTCAACGTGGTCAGGGTCGATTTTGCAGCCTCATACGATAAAAGTGGCCGTGTGGGTGAAGGAATCCGCATTGGGCTTGGGTTTTAGGAACGTGATGGTAGTCACGCCACTGGTTTTTGTATAATGAGTATCTTTGCACACCAGTTTTACTAACTATGGCTAAAAAAACAGACTTCTACTATACTACCGAAAAGGATCTACATTTTACCCGCCCATTAGAAATATTGCGCGAACATCCTGAGGTTAAGTCATATATAGGCCGCAACCCTATGACGATATTTGCCATTCTTGGCTTGGTTGGCGGTCAGGCTGCAATGGCATATTTTGCCCATAACATGCCATGGTGGCTGGTATTGGTCTTAGCCTATTTTATAGGCGCTTTTTTTGTGCATGCGCTTTTTGTAATGGTGCATGAGTGTTCGCATAACCTGCTTTTCCAGAAAAAGAATAACAATATGCTGGCTGGTATATTGGCTAATTCTATCATGTTCTTTCCTAGCTCAGTTTCTTTCCAGCGTTATCATTTAAAGCACCATGCTCACCAGGGTATACCTGAATATGATGCTGATCTTCCATCACCTTGGGAAGCAAAGCTATTTAACAGCTATTTCTTAGGTAAGGCCTTCTGGCTCCTTATTTATCCTGTGGTTCAAACTATTCGTATTCCGCGCATGAAGGACATTAAAGCATGGGATAAATGGGTTGCACTTAATTGGCTTGTAGTATTAGCTGTTGATGTTGCAGCATGGTACTTCTTCGGCCCTAAAGCATTTGTATACATTTTCACTTCTATGTTCTTTTCAGTAGGCCTGCATCCATTGGGTGCACGTTGGGTACAGGAACATTACCTTACCAGTGGACCTGTGCAGGAAACACATAGTTATTATGGCCCGTTGAATGTTATTGCATTCAATGTGGGTTATCATAATGAACATCACGATTTTCCTTCTATTCCATGGAATAACCTGCCTAAAGTTCGCAAAGCAGGTGAAAAATGGTATAACGATATAGCATATCACAACTCCTGGACCTTGTTATGGTTACGCTTCCTCTTCGACAGAGAAATATCGATATACTCACGTATGTTGCGTAAGAGGCATGCAAAAGACCTAAAGGCTCAAGCATAAATATGACGGAGAAAAAAATAGCTATTCTTGGATCGGGAAGCTGGGCAACAGCTTTAATAAAGATCCTGTCCAATAACGATATTAATATTAGTTGGTGGGTAAGGAAAAAGGAGAATATTGAATACATTAAAAAGTACAAGCACAATCCTAATTACCTGAGCGAAATAGAAATCGACCTGAGCAAGGTTACTATTTTTACGGGCTTAAAGGAAACTATAGCGCAGGCTGATACATTAATACTGGCAGTGCCTTCAGCATTTATGAGCGAGGCGTATGCTTCACTGAAAAAAGAAGATTTTAAAGGAAAGGTTTTATTTTCTGCCGTAAAAGGTACCCTACCTGAAGAAATGAAAATGGTTAGTGCCTACCTTATGGAACAGTTTGAGGTACCACTATCTTCAATTGGAATAATAGCAGGCCCTTGCCATGCCGAAGAAGTTGCCATGGAAAAACTATCATACTTAACTGTTGGCTGCTCTAATACAGTTGCTGCTGATTGGATGGCTGACATGCTTACATGTCGTTACATAAAAGCCACTACATTGCCCGATATGCAGGGCATTGAATATTCTGCTGCACTTAAGAACATATTTGCAATTGCTAGCGGTATTTGCCATGGCTTAGGATATGGAGATAATTTTCAGGCTGTGCTTGTTGCCAATGCCATACAGGAAATAAAAAGATTTATAGACCAGGTTAACCCAATGCAGAGAGATACCAATGCATCAGCCTACTTAGGTGATCTGTTGGTTACTGCGTATTCTCAGTTCAGCCGTAACCGTACACTGGGTAGTATGATAGGTAAAGGCTATTCTGTAAAATATGCTCAGCTTGAAATGAATATGGTGGCTGAAGGGTATTATGCCGTAAAAACGATTTATACAATTAATCAGCAGTATAAAGTTTCTATGCCTATTTGCGAAGCAGTGTACCGCATACTATACGAAAAAATGTCTCCTTCAGTAGAAATACGTTTACTTGCCGAAAAGCTTGCTTAATGGAAACACTTACCAATTGCCCCATTTGTAATTCATCTTCGTTTACACCGTTTATTGAGTGTATTGACTATACCGTAAGCAAGGACAAATTTGCAATTGTTAAATGTGAATGTGGATTTAAATTTACAAACCCACGCCCTGAAGAAGCTGAAGCCGGAAAATATTACCAGTCAGAAGATTATATATCACATTCCAATACAAGTAAAGGATTAATTAACAGGCTGTATCAAAGAGCGCGTAAGTATACCCTTAAAAAGAAACTTGCTTTAATTACTAAAGTAAGTGGTAAGCAACAAGGTAATCTACTCGATCTGGGTTGTGGAACGGGTGAGTTTTTAAACACCTGCAAGCAAAGCGGGTGGAGTGTACAAGGTATTGAACCATCACCTGATGCGCGTGCATTTGCGACAAAGGAGTATGGCTTAACCATTCATGAGATTAATAAATGGGACCAGTTTGCAGACAATACATTTGATGTTGTAAGTGCATGGCATGTATTAGAGCATGTGTATCAACTGGAAGAAACAGCAAAACAGGTTAGGAGAATACTATCACCTGATGGCACTTTTGTGGTTGCACTTCCTAATTCCAGTTCAGCCGATGCTGAATTTTACAAAAAATATTGGGCTGCGTATGATGTTCCCCGTCATATATGGCATTTTACTCCTGCTGATGTAAAACGTTTTTTTGAAAGCAAAGGATTTACCCTGAAAGAAGTATTGCCGATGCCATTGGATGCCTATTATATATGTATGCTTAGTGAGAAGTATAAAGCAGGTAGTATTAGTTACGGAAGGGCTGCTGTACATGGCTGGGCATCGAACCGGCAGGCAGCTAAAACAGGTACTACTTTCTCCAGCCAGATTTATATTCTGAAGCCTGTCAAGTAAGGTTGTATATTTGTTTTATTGAACTCAGCAAAAACCTACGTATGAAATCAAGAACTCCCAAAGAAAGCTACGCTATATCAACTCACTTAGTTCTTCCAAACGAAACCAATTTGCTTGGTAACCTTATGGGCGGACGCTTATTATACTGGATGGATATAACAGCAGCCATAGCAGCACACAGGCATTGCCAACGTGTGGTAGTAACAGCATCGGTTAACCACGTATCATTTGAACGGGCTATAAAACTTGGCGATTATGTAACCATAGAAGCTAAAGTATCAAGGGCATTCAATACATCAATGGAAGTGTTCTTAGATGTTACGGTAGAGGCAGGGCTTAGTGCAGAGAAAGTAAAATCGAACGATGCTACGTATGTGTTTGTTGCAATTGACCAGGTAGGCAGACCAATAGAAGTGCCGCAACTTGTTCCGGAAACAGACCTTGAGAAGGAACGTTATGATACGGCATTGAAAAGAAGGCAACTAAGCTTATTGCTTTCAGGCAAGATAAAACCAGATTCTGTTCCTGAGCTGAGAGACCTATTTATGGGTAAACAAAAATAACATGGCGTTAAAAATCTATACTAAAACAGGGGATAAAGGCCAGACATCTTTGCTTGGTGGTACCCGTGTACCAAAGAATAACATCCGTATTGAAGCGTATGGAACGGTTGATGAACTTAATTCATGGATTGGATTATTGCGCGATTCAATCAACGACAAACATGTGGGCGATATTCTTATAGAGGTGCAGGACAGGTTGTTTACTATGGGCTCTTCACTGGCTACTGATCCTGCAAAGTCAAAGGTTAAGATACCTCACCTTAGTGAAGATGATATTACTGTATTTGAAAAGGAAATAGATGCAATGGATGCTCAATTGCCGCCTATGAAGAACTTCGTTCTGCCAGGTGGACATATAACAGTATCGCATTGCCATATTGCACGTTGTGTTTGCCGCAGGGCAGAGCGTAGGGTGATTCATTTAGCAGAAAATGAAAAAGTAGATGAGTTGGTTGTGAAATATCTCAATCGTCTTTCCGACTATTTATTTATGCTTTCACGTAAGCTCACTCAGGACCTTAAAGCTACCGAGGTTCCCTGGAAGCCTAAGATGTAGGGCCGTATGCAACGCATAGCTATTCTCGACCTTGGCACCAATACATTCAATCTGCTGATAGCAGAAAAAGGCCAGAATGGAAACCCTGTTTTTATATACTCGAAAGAGCTGCCGGTAGAGCTCGGCAAAGGTGGTATTCACAAAGCACACATTACGGCTGAGGCAACAGAGCGAGCCATTAAAGCTTTACATGCACACAATAAAACAATTGCTGAGCACGGTATTAAAGAACAATATGCCTTTGCCACTTCGGCAGTACGTGGGGCGGATAATAAAAAAGAGTTCACAGATAGAATTAGAATTGAAACAGGTATTGAGATCAATATACTTTCGGGGGAAGACGAAGCGAAATGGATATATGAAGGTGTGAAACATGCATCAGTACTGGGCGACCAGGTCTCTGTAATAATGGATATTGGTGGTGGTAGTACAGAGTTCATCATTGCAACTAGTAAGGAAATATTCTGGAAGAGGAGCTATCCGCTTGGTATTACAAGGCTATTTGAAACATTCAACAGGACGGAGGTTCTGAATGAAAAGGAAAAACTGGTAGAACAGTATATCTCGGAAATGTTACTTGAATTATTTGAAGCAGGTAAGAAATACATCCCGGTCGAATTAATAGGCTCTTCGGGATCATTTGAAAGCTTTGCACAAATTATACAAGCTAATGTGGGCGGTGAGCCAAACCCAAAGAACGGATACGAATTCCCGATGAGCGAGTTTGATAGGTTGTACCATGTTCTGTTAACATCAACATTAGAAGATCGTTTACGAATGAAAGGCCTGATTCAAATGCGTGCACCTATGTTTGCGTATTCAGGAATGCTCACAAAAACTGTACTTGATAAACTAGGCATTAAGAAAATGAAGCTTAGTCATTATGCCCTTAAAGAAGGTATAGCAGGGCACTTGCTCAAAAAACTATAATGTCTTATTAAGCAATTTAGTTGAGCCAAGCAGTTTCTGAAAATGCTTGTCCTTAATTGCACTTTTCATTAACTCAACATGGCCGATATGGTGGCAATCAGAGCCAACAAAACTTATAAGGTCATGATCAATAAGCCACTGGGCTGCTTTTTTGGTCTGGAAAGAATAGTGTCCGGTAATGGAGTTAATATTCATTTGTAAGAATATACCCCTGCCTGCTAATTCTTCATATTTCTCAAAATTGTTCTGCCAGAAACTATAGCGCTCAACGTGCGCCAACACAGGCTTATACCCTTTTACACCCATTTCAAATACTATCTCATTAATATTGTCAGGCGGGTTGATAAACGGAATTTCCCATAACAAATATTTTTGCCCGAAGGTCATCACATCACCACTTTGAAATTTTTTTTCAAATTCAAAATCAAAGTAATACTCCGCAGCAGCCTCTACTTCAATATCAATGCCGGCTTCTTTAACTGCTTTTTTTACTTCCACTAGCCCACTGTTTATTATCTCAGGTGTATTCCTGTATCCATCCGACATAATATGAGGAGTGGTTATAACTTTCTTATATCCAAATTCGTGCATGGCACTTATCAATGCAAGAGACTCCTCCATATTCTGCGCCCCATCATCAATTCCGGGTATAAAATGGGAGTGAATATCCGTTTTCAGAACTGAAAGGTCTGCCAGTGGAGAAGTATTTCTTTTATTGAAAAGTCCGAATAATGCCATACGATCTAAGCGGATAAAATATGAGCTATTCTTAAAAGTCCTTCATTAATATCTACGTTATGCTTTCTTGTTTGTGTAAACGGAGTATAGGTAATCTGGTTATGTACAATGCCTGCCATTTCATTGCGCCTGCCATTTAACAGGCCCTCAATTGCAGCAACGCCCAGTTTGCTTGCAAGCAACCTATCAAAACATGTTGGGCTGCCACCACGTTGCATGTGGCCAATTACAGTTACCCGTGTATCGTAATGATCGAATTTTTGTTTCACCTTTTTTGCAATTTCAAATGCTCCACCTTCTTTATCTCCCTCGGCTACAATTATAATGCATGATGATTTATGTCTTTTCCAACCATCTTCTAATCGTTCAATTACCTGGTTTATGTCCGTTTTGCTTTCCGGTATCAGAATATCTTCTGCCCCACAGCCCACACCACTGTTCAATGCTATAAAGCCTGCATCGCGACCCATAACTTCAACAAAAAAGAGGCGGTTGTGCGAAGCAGCGGTATCGCGTATTTTATCTACTGCATCAATAACTGTGTTCAGCGCCGTGTCAAATCCTATTGTATAATCAGTTCCGAAAAGGTCATTATCTATAGTACCCGGTGCACCCATGCAAGGAATATCGGTATGCTTTGAAAATTCCAGTCCTCCTTTGAATGTTCCGTCACCACCTATTAAAATAAGTCCTTCAATATTATTCTCTTTCAATTGCTTCTTTGCTTCATCAAGCCCTTCCTTTGTTCTGAAACGCTCGCTACGGGCTGTTTTTAAAACAGTACCTCCACGTTGAATAATATTACTTACGGAATGAGAATCCATGGGAAGAAAATCTCCTTCCATCAATCCATCGTAACCACGGCGCACCCCAATCATTTCCAATCCGTTATATAAGCCAGTACGGACAACTGCTCTGATACAGGCATTCATGCCCGGTGCGTCACCTCCTGATGTAAGCACAGCTACCTTCTTCATACTTTTGTCGCTTGCGGTATCTTATAATTCTCTTTAAACCATTTCCACGTGGTTTCTATACCTTGTTTAAAGTATACTTCAGGAATGTAACCTAACAATTCCTTTGCTTTTTCCACCGATGCTTTAGAATCCTTCACATCGCCCATGCGAGATGATTGATAGATTGGTGCAAGAGTTGAATTTGCAAACCCTGCTAATATTTTAAATAGCTCGTTAACGCTTACCCTGTCGCCACATGCAACATTAAATACCTGCCCGCTAACAGAAGCATCTGCAAACATGGCTTTAACATTGGCTTGTACAACATTCTCTATAAAAGTAAAATCGCGGGTTTGTTCACCATCACCATAAATTACCGGCGATCTATTTTCCATTAATGCTGTTACAAATAGTGGTATGGCTGCTGCATATTGCCCGAAAGGATTCTGACGCGGTCCGTAAATATTGAAGTAACGCAACCCGGCTAAGCTCATTCCATAGTTACCTGCAAAAACTGCAGCATACAGTTCATTGCTGTATTTTGAAACAGCATACGGCGAAAGCGGAACGGGTTGGTCGGTTTCTTTTTTAGGAAGCGATTTGCTATTGCCATAAACCGATGAGGAGCTTGCATACACTACACGCTTAACACCTGCATCTTTAGCTGCTACCAATACATTTAAAAAGCCTGAAACATTTACCTCGTGTGTTGCTATTGGGTTCGCAACTGAACGGGGAACTGAGCAAAGAGCCGCTTCGTGAAAAATATAATCAATGCCTTTAAATGCTTTATCGCAAATTGCTTTATCGCAAATGCTGCCCTGAACAAATTCAAAACCCTTGTACTTTTCAAATAGCTTAACATTATCAATATTACCGGTCGAAAGATCGTCGAGTACAACTATTCTTTTGGCATTATTACTTACAAGGTATTCAACCAGGTGAGAGCCAATAAAGCCGGCACCGCCTGTTACCACAAAAGAATGCTCACTTAAATTACCGGAATGGAATTTTTTATCGTACACTATCTCCTTATTTATGTTGCAAAATATATGTCTGCTGCCAGCTTGTGGCAAGCGGTATCATCCAGTTCTTTTCAAAATCAGCCTTGGTTGCAACCATGTTATTAAATACTATCGTCTCCGGGGTTATTTTACCTTCTTCTGAAAGATGGCCAAGTTCATCTAATGTACAGGAAACTATTTTGTCCTTGTCCTTATATGCTACCAGGCTTCTGTTCAGCATTGAAACAACAAGCTTAGCTTCCTGTTCCTTTATAAATCGTACCGAAGCATCAACTGCACGTCCGCACATTCTGTCACCTTGTTCATCAGCAAAAAACACAATGAACCTGTTATATAATACTTTATAGTGAGCTTTCAGTAAACTACCATGGCTTAACCAATTGTCTACAAAAGAACTGAGGCTATCGGTAACCGTTTGTAATTCAGTAGCTGTGAGTTCCCGTTCGGCCTGGAAAACCCATACCTTCGATTCCGGTGCTAATTGTTCGTAATCTGTCATCGCTATACCCTTTAAAATCGTATACGAATTTACGCATTTATTTCGACATCACCCTAGCCACTGCATAAGTGTCCTTGCACTCCTTCAGTAACTGGCTGCTGTTCTTCTTTAACAGGGGATGCATAAGGTCAGGGGCTATTTCCATTAAGGGCTCAAGTACGAACTTACGCTCGTGTAAAAGGGGGTGGGGCACCTTTACTTTTTCGGTTGAAATAATCTCGTTATTATAAAAAAGTATATCAAGGTCTATTGTTCGTGGGGTATATTTTCCTTCTCTGCGTACTCTTCCCAAAAATGCTTCAATACCTAAAAGTGTCTCCATTAATTTTTCTGCGGGTAGCGTAGTTTTCAGTTCTACTACCTGGTTCAGAAAACTGTTTGCATTGTCCATTTTCCATGGCTCTGTTTCATATAACGATGAGCATAACACTATCTCTCCTGCCTTTTCATTTAGCTGAGCTATGCTTCGTTCAAGGTTTTCTTTTCTTTTGCCTCTGTTACTCCCCAGTGATATATATGCTGTATTCATACTGTAAAGATGGGCTTATTTTACTTGCTGTGGTATTAATATTCTTAATGTTATTTTCAGTTTGGGGCGCCTTTACTCCCTGCTTGCCAGAGTTTTCCATACTCGGATCTCTTACAGCTAACCCGCGCCCACCTTTTGCCTAGTTCTGAAATTTCCACCGCAATACTCCCTCTCCTCATAGGAGAGGGTCGGGGTGAGGTCGTGTAATTCTGTTAACCTGCTGCCTTGCGACCTCATCCTCAGTCCTTCTCCTATGAGGAGAAGGAAGCCAGGGGTGGTTTACACTTTTTGCAAAGTGTAAACCCTCAACCTATTGATTCTCAATTTTATGACCTGAAAAAACATATGTGTTTTTGTAACCCCCCCCACATTTATTTTTATTTGTACTATTTCAATGAACTTATTCCTTAGCACTTGCTCCTTATTCCTAAACGAAGCTTGCGCTAATGATGCAAAATTAAACTCAAGATTTAGTAAGAACAATAGAAAGGATTTGGAGTTTTCAACTACCCCGAAATTCTATTGATAATAACAATAAAATACAATAGATTTTTTAACTTTACATAGGATGGAGAATCAACACAAATTTATCACTCAAACTGTGAAGCCAAAGCAAGGTATGATACCAGAAGCTGGGCTAAACCTTACCAATTATTATCTTAACGGTAACAAAGGTATTGGGCTAGAGAATTGGAAAAAGGAAAAAAGAGATTTTACAGTCAAATGGTTTAACAAGGCTGAAATACCTCAAGAAAGTAAAAAGATTAATTACCGGATAATATGTGACCATATACGTGAAACAGGTACCTTTTCAACACAATTCTTTAATTTACCAACCATAGAATGTTTATGGATGGATCACAGTCTTGACATGAAGATTGATTTTCACCATAGCGATCATCTGGGTGAAACATTAGGCTTGGCAAGTGGTATACCACAGCAGCAATATGGTGAGAAATACCCTATAAAGCCGCTTCTAAAAAGAGAGGGTAATTTGTATACCTCATTTCAACCACAGTTAATGGCCCGAGTTATGAGAGAAAGGTTAAACCTGATAGAAAATTCGGATAAGGCGCTTGAAGATGAATGGGTGTTTCAGCTTCGGACTTTAATTAGCGATACGATTTCTTTATTAGACATAACACTGAACCAAGTTTATATTAAGGCTGAATATGACCCTTTGCCTGGATGGAAATTTGATAAAAATAAAATTGGGGAACGCCATGGGCGAAGATTGAATGATAAACTAAAATGGGTTTTTCAGATAACGGGAACTCCAATTAATATAGAACCTGAACAAGCCAGTTTAGAAGCATTAAAGGAACTCCGCAATCATTTAATGCACTTTGATCCACCATCTTTGGTTGTAACAATTGAGGAGGCTGCAATCTGGCTTAACCAACTTATCGATATTGCAATGATTTTAGTGAAAATCAGGAAAGCTTTGAAAGTAGAGGTTTCCACATCACTCATCAATTTGATTCTACAAAAGGAAGTACAATTTATTCCAAAACATACACAAACAAAACGGCAACCATTAAATAATTTATCTCAAGAAGATTATTCATCAACACGGTGGCCGCAGTAATCATCCCTGAATTTTATGATTCCCATATGTAGAAGAATCATTATCACCATCTAAAGAGGATAAAAAGGGCCTCTGGCCCTTACATATTTCTTCTGTACTGTCCACCTACTTCAAACAAAGCATTTGTAATTTGCCCTAATGAACAATAGTGTACAGCCTCCATTAAGTGAGCAAACAGGTTATCGTTATGTATGGCAGCTTGTTGCAGGTCTTTTATGATCTTAGTTTGTTTATCGTCATTCGCTTTATGCAAAGCCTTCAGCATACTAATCTGGTATTCCTTTTCCTCTTTGGTAGAACGTATTACTTCCTTAGGAATAATACTTGGTGAGCCCTTCGATGAAAGGAATGTATTCACACCTATAATAGGATACTCTCCTGTGTGTTTCAGGCGTTCGTAGTACAAACTTTCTTCCTGTATCTTACCACGTTGGTACATGGTTTCCATAGCGCCTAATACACCACCACGCTCAGTTATACGGTCAAATTCAGCCATAATAGCTTCTTCCACCAGGTCTGTAAGTTCTTCAATAATAAATGATCCCTGTATAGGATTTTCGTTCTTGGCTAAACCCAATTCACGGTTAATTATCAACTGAATGGCAATTGCCCGACGCACACTTTCTTCTGTAGGAGTAGTTATGGCTTCATCGTATGCATTGGTGTGTAATGAATTGCAGTTATCGTAAATAGCATACAGTGCTTGTAGTGTTGTACGTATATCGTTGAAATCAATTTCCTGTGCATGCAGTGAACGGCCCGATGTTTGAATATGGTATTTCAGCATTTGTGAACGCTCATCTCCGCCATATTTCAATTTCATTGCCTTCGACCATATACGGCGTGCAACTCTACCTATTACTGCATATTCAGGGTCAATACCGTTCGAGAAGAAGAATGAAAGGTTAGGAGCGAAGTCATCTATCTTCATTCCACGAGAGAGGTAGTATTCTACAAAAGTGAAACCATTTGCAATGGTAAATGCCACCTGCGAAATCGGGTTAGCGCCCGCTTCTGCAATATGGTAACCTGATATAGATACTGAATAGAAATTACGAACCTTGTTATCAATAAAATATTGCTGCACATCGCCCATTAAGCGAAGTGAGAATTCGGTAGAGAATATGCAGGTGTTCTGCGCCTGGTCTTCTTTCAAAATATCAGCCTGTACCGTACCACGGACTTGCGAAAGTGTAAATGCTTTTATCTTTTCATAAACGTCTTTCGGTAAAATCTGGTCGCCTGTAATGCCTAATAACATTAAGCCCAGGCCATCATTGCCTTTTGGTAAGGCACCCTGGTATGCAGGACGTTTTACACCCTTCTTTTTATAAATATCAGCTATCTTTTTCTCAACCTGCTTTTCTAATTTCTTTTCTTTTATATAAAGCTCGCATTGCTGGTCAATGGCAGCATTCATAAAAAATGCAGCTATGATAGATGCAGGCCCATTAATGGTCATTGATACTGATGTCTTCGGGTCGCAAAGATTGAAACCTGAATACAATTTCTTGGCATCATCGAGGCAGCAGATAGATACACCCGAGTTACCAATTTTTCCATAAATATCAGGGCGGTGATCAGGGTCGCGGCCATACAGTGTAACCGAGTCAAATGCTGTAGAAAGCCTTTTTGCAGGCATGCTTGCACTCACATAGTGAAAACGTTTATTCGTGCGTTCAGGCCCGCCTTCGCCGGCAAACATACGTGTGGGATCTTCTTCCGAACGCTTAAACGGATATACACCTGCAGTGTAGGGGAACTTGCCCGGGAAATTTTCCTGCAACACCCACAATAATATCTCACCCCATGCACGGTAACGTGGCACAGCAATCTTCGAGATCTTGGTATGAGAGAGAGATTCAGTATGCGTTTTTACTTTAATATCCTTACCACGAACATTATATACATAATATTCATCGGTATATTTTTTCACCTCTTGTTCCCAGCCTTCCAATACTTTTCTGTTCTCAACGGTAAGTTTTTCCTCCAGCTCTTTTTCTTTTTTCATGAGCTCAGGAGTCTTGCCCAGCATATCTTTTACCTTATGTAATGCATAAAGCTTTTCCGCTATCTCTGACTGGCTTTCGGCCCATTTGTCGTAGGTGCGTATGGTATCCGTAATTTCAGATAAATAACGAACCCTATCTGGCGGAATGATGAATATTTTCTGTGATTGTTCTTCTGAATGTTTGTACGATGATATCAGTTCTGCTTTTGTCTTTTCGTGAATGGTATCTATCAATGTCTTATACAAACTATTCATTCCCGGGTCGTTGAACTGAGATGCTATGGTGCCAAATACAGGTAAATCCTCATCTTTTTTATTAAAGAGATTATGATTGCGCTTGTATTGCTTCTTTACATCTCTCAATGCATCCTGCGCGCCACGTTTATCGAATTTATTTATGGCAATAACATCAGCAAAGTCGAGCATGTCTATCTTCTCCAGCTGAGTAGCAGCGCCATATTCTGGTGTCATTACATATAGCGAAATATCTGAGCAATCTACTACTTCAGTATCTGATTGGCCAATACCAGAGGTCTCTAATAATACCAGGTCGAAACCGGCGGCCTTAAGAATATCAACTGCTTTGTTAATGCTTTGCGATAATGCCAGATGGCTTTGGCGTGTGGCCAGTGAACGCATATATACGCGCGGATTGGCAATGGCATTCATACGAATTCTGTCGCCTAATAATGCACCACCTGTTTTACGTTTCGATGGGTCAACGCACAATATTGCAATGGTTTTACCTTCCTGAATATTGCCTTTCTTCGAAAAATCGATCAGGTAACGGCGAACTACTTCATCTATCAGCGATGATTTACCTGCACCGCCCACACCGGTAATTCCAAGTACAGGTATATTCTTTTTGCCTTGTAAGCCTTGTATCTTTTTATGAACCTCTTTTGCTTTATCCGGAAAATCTTCAACTAACGAAATAAGTGCACCTATTGATTTGGCATCTCTGTTCTTTAATCCTTTTATCTGTTGGTCAATATTTATAACCTTGGGCGTAACATCGCACTTTTGCAAAATATCATTTATCATTCCCTGCAGGCCCATGGTGCGGCCATCGTCGGGTGAGTAAATGCGTGTAATACCATATTTGTGAAGGTCCTTTATTTCATCGGGCAGAATAACACCACCACCACCGGCAAATATTTTAATATGTCCGCAGCCTTGTTCTTTAAGCAGGTCGAGCATATATTTTAAATACTCGTTGTGCCCGCCCTGGTACGATGTCATTGCAATAGCATTGGCATCTTCCTGTATAGCGCAATTCACCACATCGGCTGCACTGCGGTCGTGCCCAAGGTGAATAACCTCGGCACCACTTGCCTGCATTATGCGGCGCATTATATTAATGGCTGCATCGTGCCCGTCAAATAATGAGGCGGCTGTTACAATACGTATCTTGTTCTTAGGTATATATGGACTTACTTCGGCTTGCATAGCGTACAATTATGGCGCAAATGTAGGGGTAAAAACCATTCTTACCAACCTATGCGCTTTTGTTCATGTTAAAAGTAATATTTTTGGCATAAATAACATCATACATATGCTCAATTTTGCACCTTCAGAAATAGCACAAAATATACTCCACTCGCATCTCGTATCGTCTGTGGGGCCCCGCCCTGTTTGCTTTGCCAGCACTATTGATTCAAAAGGTAATCCCAACCTTGCCCCTTTCAGTTTTTTTAATGTAATGGGCTCTAACCCGCCTATTGCTGTATTTTCTCCTGCGCGGTCGGGCAGAACAGGCCAGAATAAGGACACTGTTTTCAACGTGAAGGAAGTGCCAGAAGTGGTTATAAATATTGTTACCTATAATATGGTTCAGCAGATGAACCTTGCCAGTGCAGAATACCCTAAGGGAGTGAACGAGTTTGTAAAGTCAGGCTTTACTCCATTGTCATCGATAAAAGTAAAACCCTTCCGGGTAAAAGAATCGCCGGTGCAAATGGAATGCAAGGTGCTGGAAGTAAAAGAAACAGGTACCGGCGGCGGGTCGGGAAACATTATTACCTGCGAAGTCATTTATATGCATATCAGTGAAGATGTACTTACTCCTGATGGCAGAATAGATCAAACAAAAATTGATACGGTTGGCAGAATGGGCGGACACTATTATGTCCGTGCTCATGGAGATGCTTTATTCCAACTACCGCAACCTCAGCATAATTTGGGAATAGGGGTAGACTCCTTGTCTCCTTCTATCCGGAACAGTAAAGTACTTACCGGTAATAACCTCGGTGCCTTGGGTAATCTAGCAACCTTGCCAAAAATGGAGGGATATGTAAACACCACTAAGTATATAAATGAAGAGGAATTGCATGCGGCTGCCAAGAAATTATTGGATGCAAATAAAGTTGAAGAAGCATGGAAGTTATTGCTGGCCAATGCAAAATAACTATTTTGAATTAAATTATTAAACGCTTGTAACAAATGAGTAGGGCTAAACGTCATACTGCAAAAATTACAAGCCATGAAACCAAACACAATGAGAAAAATTATTTACGTATCTGCTTTTATTTTAGGCGGATGTATTATTTCAAACGGTTCTGCTGATAAAGGAACCAAACTGCCTGACGAAGGGAAAGCAATAGACGTAAAATCGTTTAAAGCTATTCATGCTTCGGGTGTGTTTAATATTTACCTTACCCAGGGCACTAAAGAAGGTGTGGTAGTGAAAGGATATTATCCGAATGATTTAAAAATAAGCAATGTGGGTGATACCTTAATGCTTGAAGATACTGTGCATACACATATAGGAGGGATTAATGTAAAGACAGATATTTATGTCACGCTTGTAAATATTACTTCTATGGATATTGAGTCAGTAGGTTCAACCAAATGCACCGATACCTTAAAGCTTAAGAGTTTAAGTTTTGAATCGGACGGTGTAGGAACAATTGACCTTTCATTAAATGCTGACACTGTAAAGGGCGCTGAAAATGGTGTAGGTACTATGAAATTACATGGCAGTACTAAGTATGCCGAAATTGAAGATAATGGTGTAGGATCACTGGAGGCCGAGAAATTTATGGCTGAAGTATTACACGTTGAAGTGAACGGTGTAGGTTCAGCAAATGTGTATGCATCAAAAGAAATATATATTCAATCATCTGGTGTGGGTGGTGTAAAATATCATGGCCCTGCAAAGGTTATTCAGTCTGAAAGCAGCGGAGTGGGTAGCGTTAAGCACGCCGATTAAGGTAAAAAAAGTTTATAGGCCTTTTGTAAGGGTTTTAACTCCATCTAAAACCCTTACCTTTGGCATGCATTATGAGGAAGAGTCTTGTCATAATATTATTTCTGTTTTCAGGCCTGTTTGCCAAGGCGCAGTTTGTAGACTCGCTCCAGAATATAATTAATCGAAAGGGTTCTTTTTTCTTCAGTTTTACATCACGCAATTCTTTTATTACCAATAACAGTGCCAATATTTTCGGTTTTGCAGTGGGCTCAACGTTTGGTAAAAAACTGATTATAGGCGGCGGCTACAATGCATTAAGCTCTATCATTACAAAAAAAATAATGGTTGGTACTGATGTCGTATCCGAGCAACTCAGTTTTGCATATTTTTCCTATTTTGTGGAATATATTGTGCCACTTACCAAGCATTGGAAAATTTATGTTACCCCATTTTCGATAGGCCTGGGTGGTTCCAGCTATCAGTATTTTCACGACCTGGGGTTTAAGATAACCGATTCCTATGCAGTGGTTCCGTATGAGCCACAGGTTGAGATCGATTATAACTTTACACGCTGGTTAGGTTTATATACACAGGTCGGCTACCGGCTTATGCTTGTTAACAATCCGGCCATAGTGCAAAATTTCAACTCCCCTACCTATGCATATGGTGTGCTTATTCTGCCGCTGGAAATTTACGCCGGGCTTTTTCCGCGTACCAAGCTTGCACACATGATTGAAGACTGATTTTACTACTTTTGCAGAAGAGATAACAAAAATGAACGAAAACCTCGACGCAGATAGCGGAACTTTAAAAACAGGCGATAAGGAAGTAGAGAAAGTTCTGCGCCCCAAGGAATTTGCCGATTTCTCCGGACAGGAGAAAGTGGTGGAGAACCTCAGGATTTTTGTGAAAGCCGCCAAGCAGCGTACCGAAGCACTCGATCATGTATTGTTACACGGTCCTCCCGGATTGGGTAAGACCACATTAGCCAATATTATTTCATCTGAGCTCGATGTGAATATCCGCATTACCTCTGGCCCGGTGCTTGAAAAGCCCGGTGACCTTGCAGGCTTACTTACAAACCTGGGCCCTTTCGATGTTCTGTTCATTGACGAGATACATCGCCTTAGCCCAGTTGTAGAAGAGTATCTGTACTCTGCTATGGAAGATTATCGCATTGATATAATGATCGACAGCGGCCCCAATGCACGTAGCGTTCAGTTAACATTGAACCCGTTTACATTAATTGGCGCAACCACACGAGCAGGCTTGTTAACCTCTCCACTCAGGGCGCGTTTTGGTATTAATTTCAGGCTCGATTATTATACTTCAGAACTGCTGCAAACTATTCTTGAGCGCTCAGCAGGCATTTTGAATATTGAAATTACGCCGGAAGCATCGCACGAAATTGCACGTCGCAGCCGTGGCACACCGCGTATTGCAAATGCATTATTAAGAAGGGTGCGAGATTTTGCACAGATCAAGAACCAGGGCATTGACCTTGAGATAACACAGTTTGCGTTAAAGGCGCTGAATGTTGACGAGAACGGGCTTGATGAAATGGACAACCGTATTTTAACTGCTATAATAGATAAGTTCAAAGGAGGCCCTGTAGGCATATCAACCATTGCTATTGCTGTAGGTGAGCAATCGGGTACCATAGAAGAAGTATACGAGCCTTTCCTGATACAGGAAGGATACCTTGCGCGCACGCCGCGTGGCAGAGAGGCTACAGAAAAAGCCTATAAGCATTTAAAAAAAGTACCAAGGCACAGACAAAACGGACTCTTTTGATGTCTGTTGAAAAGCACACGGCTATTATAAAAGAAGAAGCCAGTCGTCTGGGCTTTGAATATTGCGGCATTTCCAAAGCAGAATTTTTAGAAAAAGAAGCACCCCGTTTTGAAAAGTGGCTTCACCAGAATATGCATGGCGAAATGGGCTACATGGCTAACTACACCGATATGCGCCTCGATCCTCGCTTGCTAGTACCAGGTACAAAGTCAGTAGTTTCATTAATGTTCAATTATTACCCTGAAGAAAAACAAAATACGGATGCCCCGAAGATTTCAAAATATGCGTACGGCCGCGATTATCATAAAGTAATAAAAGCCAAGCTAAAGGAATTCTTTGCAACCCTAAATGAAAAAATCGGCGAAGTAAATGGCAGGGCTTTTGTTGATTCAGCGCCAGTATTGGAACGAGCCTGGGCAGCTAAGAGTGGCTTAGGATGGATCGGCAAGAATGCACAGCTTATTCGTCCCGGTAAAGGTTCGTTTTTCTTTTTAGCGGAGCTAATTATCGACCTTGAATTAGAGTACGACGGACCTGTAAAAGATTATTGCGGGAAATGCACACGTTGTATCGATGCCTGCCCTACGCAAGCTATTGTTGGCCCTAATATTGTGGATGGCAGTAAATGTATTTCTTACTTTACTATTGAGTTAGAAGAAGCAATTCCCAATGAGGTAAAAGGTAAAATGGATAACTGGATGTTTGGTTGTGATGTTTGCCAGGATGTTTGCCCATGGAACAGATTCTCGAGCCCGCATAAGGAATCGAAAATGCAGCCAAATCCGGAACTGCTTACTATGGATAAGGAAGACTGGCTGGAAATAACCGAGGAAGTATTTGCAAAAACCTTCTCAGGCTCACCATTACAGCGTGCCGGATTTGAAGGAATAAAGAGAAACCTTGATTTTCTTATATCTTAGCCACTCCACGAAATACTTCGAGGATCACATCTTTATACATATGTCCGAAAGTAGATAAGCACCAAACTTGTAACAATAGTTTTTCATCTGGCTTTATCCATCTAACGGCCTTTGTTAACTCCTTCCTGAACAAGGTTCTGTCGAAACTTACTCTTTCCAATATTTTTTTACTCATTTCGAACATGAGGTCTGAATTTTATATAGCCAAAATAGTAATAAAAAAAGCTAAACCCAAATTTTTCATCGATTATTTTTGCACACCGCTTTACTTTACCAAATGATGTATATAAATTAACAAAACCTTGTCAGTTTATTTACCCTGCGATACAGGTGGCCATGTTTTCATAGCAGAATTATAGAAAGGATGTTTGGCTTCCACAATTGTTGTAAGTACTGAATCATAAACCGCAGTGTTGTGAAGTAGTTCAACACTTTTTTTAACCTGGGCATCGTATTTTAAATTTACCTGTATGCGCCCTTTCTGAAAATAGTAACGCGATTCTATTTCTTCTTCCAGCAACTTCGATATTTCGGGCTTGTACTTCATCAGATCATTCTTCTTGGCTTCCTCCAGATCTTTCTCAATCTTTTCGTAAGAAGCCTTCAGGTCAGCATCATACTTTTCACTTTCGGTAGTCTCCTTCAAGTCTTTCAGCAATTGGTCACTCTTGGTAGTATATTTAAACCCATTGTTCTTTACATATTCTACAAACCTGCTGTAATCATCATCACTCAATGAAAAACTATCGGGCGGAGCAATTGAAGAATGTTTAGTACAGAACAATGTTGCATAGTTGAATATAAAGAACTGTGCACCCAGGTTAAGAGTTGCAGGGCTCAGTCTTGGAGTTTCCATATTAAAATCGGGTGCTATACCACCTCCGTCATATACTACACGCCCATGCCTGGTACGGAATGACATTTTAAGTGAATCAGGTACCTTATTAACAGTACCGTCAGCGCTTCGGTGTGTGTAATCAAGCGCCTGTATACATCTGCCGCTTGGTGTATAGTACTTGGCAATGGTAAACTTAAGCTGTGAGTTATAACTTAGCGGGTGTGTTTGTTGAACCAATCCCTTGCCGAAAGTACGCGTACCTATAATAATTCCGCGGTCCAGGTCCTGAATAGTACCTGTTACAATTTCAGAAGCCGAAGCCGAACCACCATTAACTACAACGGCAATACGAATGGTAGTATCAACAGGGTCTCCTGTAGTTAAGTCAGGATGGTTCCAGTCTTTACTGCGTCCCTTTGTATTCACTACCAATTGCCCTTTAGGTTCAAAAATGTTCACCACCTTAACTGCCTCATTCAATAACCCACCCGGGTTATTTCTCAGGTCGAGAACAATACCTTTAAGGTTATGATTTTTTTTAAGATCCATAAGAGCACTGCGAACATTAGCGCCTGCATTTTCAGTGAATTCTGTAAGTTTTATATATCCAATATCATCCGATACCATTCCATAATACGGTACGTTGCCCACTTTTATCACTTCACGGGTAATAATTTTTTCTACCGGTGTTGACGAATTAGGTTCAAGTATCATTAATTTAACTGTTGTTCCGGCTTGTCCCTTTAATAACTTGCCAATATCGTCAGTATTTTTTCCGGTAGCCGAAATACCATCAATACTTACGATCTTGTCGCCCGCTATAAGGCCTGCTTTCAGCGCAGGTGAATTAGCGTAAGGCTCTGCAATCTCTATGCCGCTACTGTCTCGTTGTACAATTGCCCCAATGCCTCCGTATTCTCCCGTTGTCATAAAACGATAATCCTCTATTTCCGATTCAGGAATGTAATCTGTATAGGGATCAAGGGTAGATAACATAGCATCAATACTGGTTTTCACCAGCTCACCCGGTTTTATGCTATCAACATAATAAAGGTCAAGTTCTTTTAACGTGGTAGAATAAATATCAAGGTTCTTCGAAATTTCAAAATAGTTATCGGTAAAACTATAGGAGAGAAATGCATAGGTTCCAATAGCTAATAAAACTATTACGAGGCGAAGTTTTTTTGCTTTTTTCAAAAACTGTGAGATCATATTCTTAAATATTACGGTACGGGGTCATACCCATGTTTATGGTTGAATGGGTTACATGAAAGAATTCGTTTGAAAGATAAATAGAAGCCTTTAAAGAAGCCATACTTTTTTAATGCATCAATACTATATTGTGAGCAGGTAGGTGTAAAACGGCATGCGGGCATTAACCAGGGTGAAATAGCCCCCTGGTAAAACCGTATAATGAGTATTAAAAACTTACTTGCCACTTGTTTTATCTGCTAAGCGTTGTAAAGTTAGCACTAATTTACTTTCAATTTCGGCATACAATGCTTTGTTCTTTGCAGTATAAACGAACATAAGGTGATAATGTTTCATTCCCTCTTCAACAGCACCAATAAGTATATATTTATGTTTTCGGTATGCTTCGCGCATTCTTCTTTTCAGCAGGT
>Ga0210386_10000959_pt1 | contig 26157 bp, 25 predicted proteins | sample IncBWH32OmetaG_FD_160091 | JGI IMG/M metagenome (GOLD analysis project Ga0210386, IMG submission 160091) | Forest soil microbial communities from Barre Woods Harvard Forest LTER site, Petersham, Massachusetts, United States - Inc-BW-H-32-O ...
TCGGCTCGGGCAGATTTACGGCAATCATGCATCGGCGCGGCCTAAAGGGGCCGACGGCCGCACAAGGGTGACAAGATACCCCCTGGGGGTATCGTGATAGAGCCAGGGTAGGCGCAAAGGCCGAAGTGGAGGCTGTGGTGGTAAAGGAAGCGGCGGGAGCGGTTGGGCATGCGTTAACGCTGGCTGGATCGATGACGTGGGAGATCCTGTGGGCGTTGATCCTGGGCTTCGCCCTTTCGGCGGTGGTACAGGCCGTCGTGCGTCGATCGACCGTGGTGGCTCTGCTGGGCGACGACCGGCCCCGCACCCTGGCGATCGCGGCCGGACTGGGCGCCGCGTCGTCGTCGTGCTCGTATGCCGCGGTGGCCCTGGCCCGGTCGCTGTTCCGCAAGGGCGCCAATTTCACCGCCGCCATGGCCTTCGAGATCGGCTCCACCAATCTGGTGGTGGAGTTGGGCATCATCCTGGCTCTGCTGATGGGCTGGCAGTTCACCGCGGCGGAATTCATCGGTGGTCCGTTGATGATCGTGGTTCTGGCCGTGTTGTTCCGGCTGTTCGTGCGCACGCGGCTCGTCGACGCCGCCCGTCGACAGGCCGATCGGGGGTTAGCCGGGTCGATGGAAGGCCATGCGGCCATGGACATGTCGATTCAAGAGGACGGCCCGTTTTGGCGGCGGCTGTTTTCGCGGGAAGGTCTTACCTCGGTCTCCCACGTGTTTGTCATGGAATGGAGCGCGATCCTTCGTGATCTGATTCTGGGGCTGCTGATCGCGGGTGCCATCGCGGCCTGGGTGCCCGAATCATTCTGGCAACACTTCTTTTTCGTCGACCATCCAGTTTTGTCGACGCTGTGGGGACCGATCGTGGGGCCCGTCGTCGCGATCGTCTCGTTCGTCTGCTCGATCGGCAACGTTCCGCTGGCCGCGGTGTTGTGGAACGGCGGCATCAGCTTCGGCGGCGTCGTCGCATTCATCTTCGCCGACCTGTTGATCCTGCCGATCTTGAATATCTACCGCAAGTACTACGGCACGGCGATGATGCTGACGCTGCTGGGCACCTTCTACGCTGCGATGGTCGTGGCCGGCTACCTCGTCGAATTGGTTTTCGGCGCAGCGAGTCTCATTCCGTCCCAACGCAATGCAACGGTGATGCACGCCGGGATTTCGTTGAACTACACCACCTGGCTCAATATCGCCTTCCTCGCGCTGGCCACGGTGCTCGTCGTACGGTTCGTGACGACGGGCGGCATCCCGATGCTGCGCATGATGGGCGGCTCTCCGGACACGGAGCACGACCATCACGATCACTGCCATTAGTAGCGTGGCCGGCAGCCGCGGGCGGCTACTTCTGGTCGACCCGTAATTCGGCGGCAGAGTCGCACGGTGAGGCATCGTCAGTTGACGGATTCCCGGCGCGGTAGAGCAGCCGCTTGAGTTGGCGTTGTTCGGCCGGGCTGAGATGCGCCAGCATCTGTTCATCGGCCGCGTCGACGGCCGCTTCCGCGCGCTTGAGCAGCGCCCTGCCCTTGCGGGTGAGCTGGGCCGGCAGTGCGCGGCCTAACGGCGCCGTCGCGGGGCGGGTAACGACGCCCATCTCTTGCAGTCCTTGCAAAACCTGATTCATCGCTTGCGCAGTGACGTAGGTGTGCCGCGCCAGCTCGGCGCTGGTACGGCCCGGATACGCATCGAGAATGCGCATGCAGACGAATTCGGGCAATCCGAGCCCCAGCGGTCGCAACGCCGTCGCCGCCTGGGGTCGCAGTCGCCCCATCAACCGGCGCACCAGAAAGCCCAGCGGTTGATCATCGGGTTCGCTCATCTCGTCCATGCTGGCATGGATGCGTGGTCCAAGGCGCCGATTAGCCAGCGCGTTGCCCGGTGAGTCAGTATCGGACGGGCGCCCGCGTCCGCATCCAACCTTCATATCAAGTTACTTGACACGTATCGGCGGGCCGCGTATCAAGGAACTAGATATAAACCTCGGCGACTGAGTCGGTTGACTAGTCGCCGTTAACTGAAGGAGAACAAGGGTGTTCGGTGGTGGATTTACTGGTGGACACGGCTGGGGTGGACCCGGCTTCGGTGGACACGGCTGGGGTGGACCCGGCTTTGGTGGGCCCGGCTTTGGTGGGCCCGGCTTTGGTGGGCCCGGTTTCGGCGGGCCCGGTTTCGGCGGACACGGTTTCGGCGGGCCGCGCAAGCGGGTGGTGATCGGCACCGCCGCCCTGCTGCTCGATGGGCCGGCGAACGCCGCGCAGATTGTGCAGCGCGTATCCGAGGCGACCGACGGCGCTCTCACTCCCCCGGAAGGGATCGTCGAGCTTGCAATTGGACACCTCGCGGGTCGCGGCTTCGTGACCGTCAGTGACGGGGTGGCCACCCTGACCGAGCAAGGCACCAATGTGTTGTCGTGGAAGGGCGTCACGAGTGAAGGCATCCACGCCCGGCTCGCTCAGGTCGCAAAGTTCGGCGACGTCATCAAGATCCGTTGGGGACTCGTCGAGCTTGCTGGACTGGCGCGGACCATCGTCTGGTCGGGCACGGACGCGCAGAAGGCCAAATTGGCCGAGGCTCGAACCAAGGTCTTGACTGCGATCACCGAAGCGAAGCAGTCACTGCACAGCGCGCTCGCCGAGAGCTGACGAAACCAATCCGCCAGCGCGGCCGTGGCTTACGCCCGGCCGCGCTGGCGCAGTTTTTCGGCCAGCCGGCGGTTGACCGCCTCGGGCAGCAGCTCGGAGACATTACCGCCAAGCAGCGCGACCTCTTTCGCCAGCGATGACGACACGAACGAATACCTCGGTGTGGTTGCCACGAAGAAGGTGTCGACACCGGCGACGTGATTGTTCATCTGCGCCATCTGGAGCTCGTATTCGAAGTCGGTGCCGGTGCGCAGCCCCTTGACGATGGCCGTCATCCCACGCGCGGTGACGAAGTCGACGACCAGACCTTCCCCGGCCTCCACTCGCAGGTTGGGCAGATGCGTCGTCGACTCCTTGATCATCGCGATCCGCTCGTCGAGGTCGAACATGCCCTTTTTTGCGGGGTTGACCAGAATCGCCACCACCACTTCGTCGAACTGGGCCGCAGCGCGTTCGAAAACGTCGATGTGGCCCAACGTCACCGGATCAAATGACCCTGGGCAGACCGCGCCGCTCATGTGCGAAGACGCTACACGCCTACCGACAGCCGTTCGGCCAGCTCCAAACGGGTGTCGCCGTAAACCCGCTGCTGCCAGGGATGCCACCCAGTCGGCCAACTCAGCGGCGTGCTGCCGGCACCGCGTTCAAAAACGGCGAGCGTTCCTTCGTGGGCCCAGCCGTGTCTGGTCAGAGCGGCCAAAACGGCCTGAACGTCGGCCGTCTCGACGTCGTAAGGCGGGTCGGCCAACACGAGATCGACCGGCGCTGCGGCACCGGTCGCCAGCACGGCCGTCACCAACCCGCGACACAGCGTCGCGCCGGGCAGGTCGAGGGTGGCAATGTTGCGCGCGAGCACGGCCGCCGCGCGGTGGTCGGACTCGACGAACAGGGCCGACGTCGCACCGCGCGACAGCGCCTCCAGGCCGAACGCACCCGAGCCGGCATATAGGTCCAGTACAGACATACCGTTGAAGTTTCGCCGGGCGGCCACGATGTTGAACAGCGATTCGCGAACCCGATCGGTGGTCGGCCGGGTTCCGCGCGGCGGTACCGCGATCCGCCGTCCCCCGGCGACGCCGCCGATGATGCGCGTCAGGTGAGCACCACCAGCAGATCCCCGCCCTCTACCTGGGCGGTGGCGGACACCGCCACTCGCTCCACGGTGGCGTTGGCGGGCGCAGTGATCGGCGCTTCCATCTTCATTGCCTCGATGGTCGCGATGGTCTGGCCGGCGCTCACCCGGTCGCCGACGGAGACGCCGACGGTGACGACCCCGGCGAACGGTGCCGCGACGTGGTTGGGGTTGGCCCGGTCAGCCTTCTCCGCGGTCGGAACCGTGCTGGCAATGCCGCGGTCACGCACCTCCACCGGGCGCAGCTGACCGTTGATGATGCACATCACCGTGCGCATGCCGCGTTCGTCGGGCTCGGAGATGGCCTCCAAGCCGATCAGCAGTTCCACGCCGGGCTCCAGGTGCACCCGGTGTTCTTCGCCTTGGCGCAGGCCGTAGAAGAATTGGTTCGCCGACAGCTGTGACGTGTCGCCGTAGCTTTCCCGGTGCGCCTCGAATTCCCTTGTGGGGCCTGGGAATAGCAGCCGGTTGAGGGTGGCTTGGCGTTTCGCGCCAAGCAGTGCGAGGGTGGCCTCGTCTTCCGGCGTGAGTTGCTCGACAGGCTTGGCCGGGCCCCGGCCGGCCAGGGCCTTGGTGCGCAGCGGTTCGGGCCACCCACCTGCCGGGTCACCCAGCTCGCCCCGCAAGAATCCCAATACTGACTCCGGGATATCGAATCGCCCGGGATCTGCGGCGAATTCGTCGGCACTCAGACCCGCGCCGACCAACGCCAGCGCCAGATCACCGACCACCTTCGACGATGGCGTGACTTTGATCAGCCGGCCCAGCACCCGGTCGGCACCGGCGTAGGCCTCTTCGACCTCCTCGAACCGATCCCCCAGCCCCAGCGCAATGGCCTGCTGGCGCAGATTCGACAATTGCCCGCCCGGAATCTCATGGTGATAGACCCGTCCCGTTGGGCCGGGCAGCCCAGATTCGAAGGGCGCATAGACCTTTCGCAGCGCCTCCCAGTAAGGCTCCAGCGCGCACACCGCCGACAGCGACAGACCGGTGTCGTATTCGGTGTGCGTGGCGGCGGCGACGATCGAACTCAGTGCCGGCTGGCTGGTCGTTCCCGCCATCGGCGCGGCGGCACCGTCCACTGCGTCGGCGCCCGCCTGCCAGGCAGACACGTAGCTGGCCAGCTGGCCGCCCGGTGTGTCATGCGTGTGCACGTGCACGGGCAGGTCGAAGCGACTGCGCAACGCACTGACCAATTGCCGTGCCGCCTGCGGCCGCAGCAATCCGGCCATGTCTTTGATACCGAGCACATGTGCGCCGGCGTCCACGATCTGCTCAGCCAATTTCAGGTAGTAGTCGAGCGTGTAAAGCTGCTCACCCGGGTCGGACAGGTCGCCGGTGTAGCACATCGCGACTTCGGCTATCGCAGAGCCTGTTTCGCGCACCGCGTCGATAGCTGGACGCATCGACTCTAGGTTGTTCAGCGCGTCGAAAATCCGGAAGATGTCAATACCGGTGGCCGTCGCCTCCTCCACGAACGCCGACGTAACCAGCTCCGGATACGGTGTGTAGCCAACGGTATTGCGGCCCCGCAGCAGCATCTGCAGGCAGATGTTGGGCATCGCCTCACGCAGTGCGGCCAGCCGTTCCCAGGGCTCCTCCTTGAGGAAGCGCAGCGCCACATCGTAAGTCGCACCCCCCCAACACTCCACGGACAGCAGCTGCGGCATGGTCCGGGCGATGTAGGGCGCGACCATCACAAGACCGCTGGTGCGTACTCGTGTCGCCAGCAGCGACTGGTGGGCATCGCGGAACGTCGTGTCGGTGACGCCCACCGCCGGCGACTCCCTGAGCCAGCGCGCGAAACCCTCAGGTCCCAACTCGACCAGCCGTTGCTTAGAGCCCGGCGGTGGCGCGACCTCCAGATCGACGTCGGGCAACTTGTCCTGCGGATACACCGTCGACGCTCGTGAGCCATGTGGTTTGTTGACGGTGACGTCGGCGAGGTAGTTGAGGATCTTGGTACCGCGATCGGCCGACGATCGTGCCGTAAGCAGCTGCGGGCGCTCGTCGATGAAGGACGTGGTGACGCGGCCGGCTTGGAAGTCCGGATCGTCCAGAACCGCCTGCAAGAACGGAATATTCGTCGACACGCCACGGATCCGGAACTCGGCGATCGCGCGCCGTGCCCGGTTCACAGCGGTGTGGAAGTCGCGGCCCCGACAAGTCAGCTTGACCAGCATGGAATCGAAGTGTGCGCTGATCTCAGCGCCCAGATTCGTTCCGCCGTCCAGCCGGATACCCGCGCCGCCCGGGCTGCGGTAGGCGCTGATCCGGCCGGTGTCCGGCCGGAACCCGTTGGCCGGATCTTCGGTGGTGATGCGGCACTGCAGCGCAGCGCCATGCGGCCGGACCGTCTCCTGGCGCAGACCCAAATCCTCGAGGGTCTCCCCGGACGCGATCCGCAGCTGGCTGGAAACCAAATCGACGTCGGTGATCTCCTCGGTAACGGTGTGCTCAACCTGGATACGTGGATTCATCTCGATGAAGACGTGATGCCCGCGCTCGTCCAGCAAGAACTCCACGGTGCCCGCACAGCTGTAGTTGATCTGGCGGGCGAAAGCCACTGCGTCGGAACAGATTTTGGCGCGCAACTCCTCGGCCAGGTTGGGGGCGGGGGCCAGTTCGACGACTTTCTGGTGGCGTCGCTGCACACTGCAGTCTCGCTCGTAGAGGTGGATCACGTTCCCGTGATTGTCGGCGAGGATCTGCACCTCGATATGGCGTGGGTTGATCACCGCCTGCTCGAGGTAGACCGTCGGATCCCCGAACGCCGACTCGGCTTCTCGGCTGGCGGCTTCGATGGCCTCAGGCAGCGCGGCCGGATCGCTGACACGCCGCATCCCGCGGCCCCCGCCGCCGGCCACCGCCTTGACGAACAACGGGAATTGCATGTCCGCGGCGGCGGACACCAGTTCCTCGACAGATGCCGACGGTGCCGACGACCTGAGGACCGGTAGACCGGCCTCGCGCGCGGCCGCGATCGCGCGGGACTTATTGCCGGTCAGCTCAAGCACTTCGGCGCTAGGGCCGACGAATGTGATACCCGCGTCCGCGCAGGAGGCCGCCAGCTCGGGGTTCTCCGACAAGAACCCGTACCCGGGATAAACCGCATCGGCGCCGGAACGTCGAGCCGTGTCGACGATTTCGTCGACCGACAGATAAGCCCGCACCGGGTGGCCGATCTCCCCGATTTGGTAGGACTCGTCGGCCTTGAGGCGGTGCACCGAATTCCGGTCTTCGTAGGGATAGACCGCGACGGTGCCGACACCGAGCTCGTAGGCGGCGCGGAACGCACGAATGGCGATCTCGCCGCGGTTGGCCACCAACACTTTTGAGATCACGCGCGTCCCTTACCTCGGCTGTTTATAGAAGCGTCGACCAATAGTCCCAGAACCGGGCCAGAATCAGCAGAAAGACCGCGGTGAACCACAGCGCGGCAATCGACCAACGCCAACGGTAGAGCTCACCGATCACTGCGCTGTGATGGCTTTCACCGGTTGGCCGGAACGCGACCGCGCTGACCACCACCAACAGCGAGATGGTCGCCACCCACACCACCATGCAATACGGGCACAGGGCCCCGATGCGGTAAAGGCTTTGGACGATCAGCCAATGCACAAACGCGGCCCCGACCAGGATCCCGGCGGTCAATCCAACCCAATACCAGCGCGGCAGTGGCACTTTCGCCACAGCCAAGACACCCGTGACGACTACCACAGTGAACCCGGCAATGCCGATGAGCGAATTGGGGAAACCCAGCACCGAGGCTTGTGGCGTCGTCATCACCGAACCGCAAGACACGATCGGGTTGATGTTGCACGACGGCACGTACGACGGGTTGAGCAAGATCTTGATCTTCTCCACGGTCAACGTGAACGAGGCGATCAACCCGATCACACCGGCTATCAGCATCCACCATGCGCTCGCCGGCGGCACCGTCGCCGCACGCCGAGACAGCGAAGCCGAATCCTCAACTGGCTCGCCAGTTTGCGCTGACGCCGCGACGGTCACGACGCCGCTGGGGTCGCCGCCGCATCGAGGCCCGGGACATCGCCGACGATCTCTTTGATCTTGTCCACCAGCGCCTGAGGCGTCGACCATTGGTAGTCCTGGCCGTTGATGCGAATCGTCGGGGTGGCGTGAATGCCGGTGGCCTGGGCCAGTCCATCGACCATCGGCAAGTACTTGCCGCTGTTGACGCAGTCGGGCACCTTGCCGACCACGCCGGCCACCCGCGCATACTCGATCAACTGAGCATCGGTGGGAAATGTCGTGCCGGTTTCGGAGGGCTGCAGGTTGCTGCGGTACAGCGTGGTGTGGAATCGGCGGAAGGCGTCGACCGATTCGTCGGCGACGCAGTAGGCCGCACTGCCGGCCCGCGAGGAGTAATCATCGTTTTGCGGTCTGCTGAGCAGACCCACCATGTAGTAGTCCGCGGCGATCGCGCCGGTGTCGATCAAGTTCGCCACCGTCGCTCCGAAGTGTCGCTCGAAGTTCCCACAGGCCGGGCAGAGGAAGTCCTCGTAGAACGACACGAGCGCTTTGGGGTCCTTGCTGCCGTCTTTGGTGATCAGCTTGCTCGACGTCACACGTATGGCGCGCTCCGCACCGGACGTCTTTTTGTTATGTGAGATCACGATGTAGCCGACCAGGACCACGGCGAAGATCAGCACGATCGCGGTGAGTCCGATTCTGACCAGTAGATCGCGTCGGCGCCCGGCGGCATTCAGGTCGTAGCTGGCTGGACGTTTCGATTTGGCGGCCACGGCTTGCTCACACTCCGTTATGCGATAGTCGACTTCACTCTCCGACCGCGGCGCGGCCGGCGATAGCGTCTAAGCGTACCGGCGGTGTAGTAGCTCCAGGGCAGCCCGGCGACGATGCGGGCCGTTACGGCCCGCGGAGAAGACGGGCAATCGAACTCAGATGCGGCTGAGGTGAGCGCGCAACGCCGAAATCAACTCGGTGGTCGCGACGGCACTGCCGCCGCCGAGCTGGAAGAAGTTGGCGAAGGCATGAGTCAGCGATCCCATGGACCGTAAATCGACGGCAGTACCGGCCGCTTGCAGCGCCGCCGCGTACTGCTCACCTTCGTCGCGCAGTGGGTCGAAACCCGCGACCGCAATCAGCGCGGGCGGAAGTCCCGACAGGCTTTCGGCCAGCAGCGGCGACACCCGCGGGTCCGTCGGCTCGATTCCGGAACCGCCCACGTATTGGGTCTCGAACCACTCGATGTCGTGCTTGGTCAGCACGAAACCGTCGGCGAACAAGGACTGCGATCGGGTCTTCGCGGTGAAGTCGGTCCGCGGGTAGATCAGCCACTGCAGCACCGGCTTAGGGCCATGGGGGTCTTCGTCGTCGCGCGCCAGCTGGGACACCACGGCCGCAAGGTTGCCGCCGGCGCTGTCGCCGCCGACAGCAACCTTGCCCGGGATCGCCCCCAGGTCGCCGGCGTGTTGGTAAGCCCACCGAAACGCCGCGTAAGCGTCGTCGAGTGCAGCAGGCGCGGGGCGGCTCAGGCGCGCGACGGTAATCGATCGATAGCACGTGGATGTCGGCGTCGCGACAGGTCAGCCGACACAGCGCATCGTGGGTGTCCAGGTCGCCGATCGTCCAGCCGCCGCCGTGGTAGAAGACCAGCAATGGTGTCGGCTCGGCGGTCGTCGGGCGGTAGTGCCGAGCCGGGATCTGACCGGCGGGCCCGGGTATCGACAGGTCGCTGACGCCGACGTGCACCTGCGGGCCGGCGAAGGCCAGCGCGATCTCTCGTGCTTGGCTCCGGGAGGCCACTAGGTCCTCGTCGACGACCAAGCCGTTGACACCGACAGCTCGCTGCGTGGACAGCATCAGCTGCAACGTGGGGTCCAGCGTGTTGCCGTCGATCGTGACCGAGCGGCCCGCGGCCAGCAACCGCTTGGCGCGGGTCGGGACCCAGGGAAGGACCTTGAGACCGACGTTGGTGGCGACGCTCTGCAGCCGACCTGCCCACCCGCTCGGCGCTTTGAGCTGCAGGTCCGGCGCGCCTGGCAGACTTCGTGTCATAGCTAGTTCCTTAGGCCCCTTGATCCCACTCAACGACGGTAATGGCATTCCCGCGGTCGGATTCGGCGTATTCAAGATTTCGCCCGCGGACACCGAGCGGGCGGTGGGCACCGCGCTGCGCACCGGTTACCGCCATGTCGACACCGCGGCGATGTACGGCAACGAACGCGAAACCGGCCGCGCGGTCGCCGCGTCCGGCGTGCCCAGAGACGAACTCTACTTGGTCACCAAGTTGTGGAACGCCGACCAGGGCTACGAGAGCACGCTGGCGGCATTCGACGCCAGCATGCATCGGCTGGGGATCGAATATCTGGACCTTTATCTCGTGCATTGGCCGATGGCGCAGCGGAACAAGTTCGTCGACACCTTCAAGGCGTTCGCTCACCTGCGCGATCAGGGCCGGATCCGGTCGATCGGGGTCAGCAATTTCGAACCCGAGCACCTCCATGTCCTTATCGATGCCACCGGGATTGTGCCCGCCGTCAACCAGGTCGAGCTGCACCCCGGCTGCCGCAGACCGCGTTGCGGGAGGTCCATGCCCGCCTGGGCATCGCGACCGAGGCATGGGGACCGCTCGGGCGGGGATCGTTGCTGACCCATCCGACCATCACCGGGGTTGCCGAAAACCGCGGCCGAACGCCCGCTCAGGTTCTGATTCGGTGGCATATTCAGCTCGGTAATATCGTGATCCCCAAGTCAGTGAACCCTGAGCGGATTGCGAGTAACTTCGACGTGTTCGATTTCGAACTCAGCAGCAACGACATGGCGTCGATCTCTTCGCTCGACGACGGCAATCGGCTCGGTCCTGATCCACGAACCTTCGACTTCACAGGCAGGTGAATGACGTTGACCGGCGAGTCGGGCGCCTTGGTCCCCTCCATAGCACTCAATGACGAGAACACGATGCCGGCGCTTGGCCTTGGCGTCGCCGAATTGTCCGACGCCGAGACCGAGCGCGCGGTCTCGGCGGCGCTGGAGATGGGGTATCGGCTGATCGATACCGCTGCGGTCTACGGCAATGAAGCCGCGGTCGGCCGCGCGATCGCGGCGTCGGGGATTCCCCGTGCCGAGTTGTTCATCACCACCAAGCTGGCCAACGCCGACCAGGGCATCACGTCCACCCAGAACGCCTGCGCGGCCAGTCTGGAGCGGCTCGGCCTGGACTACCTCGACCTTTACCTGATCCACTGGCCGGCACCGCAGTTGGGCAAGTACGTGGACAGCTTCGGCGGCCTGATCCAGGAACGCGCCGCAGGTCATGTGCGCTCGATCGGCGTGTGCAACTTCACCGAGGAGCACCTGTCGAACGTCATCGACCTGACCTTCGTCACCCCAGCGGTCAACCAGATCGAGCTACACCCGCTGCTCAATCAGACCGAGCTGCGCGCCACCAACGCCGAACACGACGTGGTCACCGAGGCTTACAGCCCGCTGGCGGTCGGCAGGTTGCTGGATAACCCGGCGGTCGCGTCCGTCGCCGCCGAATACAGCCGCACCCCCGCGCAGGTGCTGATCCGGTGGAGCCTGCAGCTGGGCAATGTGGTGATTCCGCGATCGGCCAAACCGGAACGCATCGCCGAGAACCTCGACGTCTTCGATTTCGAGTTGGCCGCCGAACACATGGACACGCTCAACGGGCTCAATGACGGCACCCGGGTGCGTGAGGATCCGCTGACCTACACCGGGATCTAAGGCCTTACCCGGCCGGGCACGTGGCAGTGGCCTGACGCAATACATCCGCCGAAGCCCCGTCGACGGGAAGCGCGTAACCGCGCGACACTGCGACGTACTGCATGGCGTACTGGCACCAGAACGCTTTGTTGGGCGGCATCCATGACGCCGGCTGGGAATCGGCCTTGTCCTCGTTTGCCTTCCCGGACACCGCCAGCAGGTTAGCCGGATCGTTGGCGAACCGCGCCCGTTCGGCAATCGACCAGCCGTAGGCCCCCATGTCCCAGGCCAGCGCCAGCGGCACGATGTGGTCGATCTCCACCGACGCACCGACCCCGGCGCCACGGTGAAAGTTGATGGTGGCATTGGTGTACGGGTCGCGCAGGATGCCGGTTTCGATGGCGTCGGGGCACCGTTTGATCCGCACATACGTCTTGTCGACGAGGTCGCGGTTGAGAATATCGTCGCGGGTGTCGCATCCGTTGTGTCCGCCGGGCGCGTCGGTGTCGTCGGTCCAGGCGTCGCCAAACGCCGGACGACGGTAGTCATAGCGACGGATCCTGGTCGGCACCAAGACGATTCCGCTTAGAACGTCGACACCGGTGTGCACGGTGGGAACGTCGGCTCGCGCCGCGAACTCCCGGGCGCGGTCTCCCGCCGACGTGGCAACCACCTGATAGGCGACCAGCACCGCGAGCGACGCGATCGCCGACAACCACAGCAGCGTTGTGCGGTTCATATGCGCCGCTCCTCAGCATCGCCACGTCCCCCTCGCCGCTGAGCGGCTGGGGGTGCCCCCACTGCATCGTCGTCGGCGGTCATGACTTATCCAAGTATGCGATGCGCTCGGTTCCGGTGAATGGTGCCGCGAGTAGGCCCAATCCGGGATGCGAGGACTCGTCGTCGTAGACCTTCTCGCAGAAGTCCCGGGCCGCCTCGATCACATGCTGGTGATCGATCAGCGACAGCAGTTGTAGCGCGATCCTACGACCGGACTGGCTGCGGCCCAGCACATCTCCTTCTCGGCGCTCCCTGAGATCCAAGTCGGCGAGAGCGAACCCGTCGAGCGTCCCGGCGACGGCATTCAGTCGCCGACCTGCCCGGGACTGCGGCGCCACCCAGCTCGCCAGCAGACATAGGCTCGCATGCGCGCCCCGGCCAATGCGGCCGCGTAATTGATGCAACTGGCTGATCCCGAACCAGTCGGCGTCCATGACCAGCATCACGGTCGCGTTCGGGACGTCAACGCCGACTTCGATGACTGTGGTGCACACCAACACATCGATCTCACCGGCGCGAAAAGCCGTCATCACGGCATCCTTCTGCTCGGCGGACAGCCGGCCATGCATGAGTCCCAGCCGTAGACCGGCGAGCTGGTCTCGGCGCAGCCGGGCGAATAGCTCTTCAGCTGTCGCCGATGGCCTTCCACCGTTGTCGGTCTCGCCGCTGCTGTCGGTCTCGTCGATCCGCGGCGCCACCACGTAGGCCTGACGCCCGTCGGCAACCTCCTCGATGATGCGTCGCCAGGCCCGGTCCAGCCATGCCGGCTTGTCCTTGACGAAGATGGCGCTGGTGGTGATCGGTTGCCGACCGCGGGGAAGCTCACGCAGCGTCGATGTCTCCAGGTCGCCGTAGACGGTGAGCGCCACGGTCCGCGGTATCGGCGTCGCCGTCATCACCAGCAGATGCGGTGTAATCCCGGCAGGGGCCTTGGCCCGCAACTGGTCTCGTTGCTCGACACCGAACCGATGCTGCTCGTCGACGACGACCATGCCGAGCTGGTGAAATTCGACCGCGTCTTGCAGTAGCGCGTGGGTGCCTACCACGATGCCGACTTCGCCGCTGATGATCTCGCCGCGAACCTGTTTTTTCTGGGCCGCCGACATCGAGCCGGTGAGCAGCGCCACTCGCGTGGCGTTCTCAGCACCGCCGAGCTGCCCAGCCATCGCCAGCGGCCCAAGCACATCGTTGATCGACTGGAGATGTTGTCCGGCAAGTACTTCCGTCGGCGCCAACAGTGCGCACTGGTAGCCTGCATCGACCATCTGCAGCATTGCCAGCACCGCTACGATCGTCTTGCCCGACCCCACCTCGCCTTGCAGCAGCCGGTTCATCGGGCGGGTCGAGCCCAGTTCGGTGGAAAGCACCTCCAGCACCTCGCGCTGGCCAGCTGTCAACTCGAATGGCAAACACTGCAAGAGCTCTTGCTTGAGCCCGTCCGAACGCATTGACGCCGCCGGCCCAGACTGGGCCAGTTCGCCGTGGCGACGGCTCACCAGCGCCCACTGCAGCCCGATGGCCTCGTCGAACGTCAACCGTTCTCGGGCACGCCGGCGGTCGGCGTCATTTTCGGCCAGGTGGATGGCGCGCAGCGCCTCATCTTCGGAGACCAGATTGTGCTTGGCGCACAGCGCTTTCGGCAGTGGGTCCGCCACCGGGTCGAGGACCTCGAGCACCTGACGTACACAGTTGAAGATGTCCCAGCTCTGCAGTTTGGTGCTAGCCGGATAGATCGGGTAGAAGCGGCGTTCGAACGCCTCCTGCAGCACCTCACCGCTGACAGCCCGCGACGCGTCGGCGATGTTGCGCAGCGACGCGCTGCCGTGGTTCCTGCCGTCCGGGGAGTCGAGGATAAGGAACGCCGGATGCGTCAGTTGCATTGCGCCGCGGAAGAACCCAACCTCGCCGGAGAGCATCACCTTGGTCCCCTTGGTCAGCCCCTTCTTGAGGTAGCGAGGGTTGAAAAACGTGGCAGTGACCTTGCCACGCCCGGAGCCGAGGGTGACGAGCAATATCTTGTCTCGTGGGCGATTTCTGATCGGCTTCTCGACAACATCAGTGATCTCGTCGACGAGCGTGACGTGCTCACCTTCGGCCGGCCGCTCGTCGGCGGCGCCGCGCACACTGGTGCCCTCGACGTAGCTGCGTGGGTAGTGGCGAAGCAGATCGTCGACGGTGCGGATGCCGAACACCTCGTCGAGGGGGTTCGCGGCTTTGGCGCCGACGATGTAATCCAGGCGGTCGCTCAGCGTCACCATGGCTACTCCACCCCGATCAGCAGCGCGTCGCCGCGGTGCCCGGTGTGGTAGGTCACCAGCTCGGTTCCCGGGTGGCGGTCGTGCACATGAGCCTGCAGCCTGTCGGTCACCGCCGTCGCGTCGACGTGCCGGTCGATATCGGCGCCCACCAGCACCGTCACCAGTTCACCCCCGGCGGCCAACAGCAAATCGATCAGGCCGATTGCGGCCGACGCGACGTCGGGGGCCACGATCAGCACCTCGTCGCCCGCGATGCCCAGCCCGTTGCCGGGTTCACAGGCACCCGCCCAGGTCAACGCCGTTTCGGTCGCGATGCGCACCGATCCATGCTTGGCGGCGCCGGCGGCGCGGGCCATCGTGAAGCCGTCGTCGACGGCTGGCCGGCCCGGTTCGTGTACCGCGAGCGCAGCCAGCCCCTGCACCATCGATCCGGTCGGCAGCGGCACCACGTCGATGCCCCACCCGATCGCAGCGGTGCAGCCGGCCACCAGTTCCTCGGCGGCCAGGTAGCCGTTGGGCAACACCATCACCTGCGCGGCTTCGGTATCTACGACTGCGCGCAGCAGCTGCTGGGCGCTGATGGCCGTCATCGGGTCGGCGACGTGCGGGCCCGGACGCAGCACGCAGGCGCCCTCGTCGGCGAACAACTCTGCGGCGCCGTCGCCGTCGACGACCGCCAACACCGCGCGTTCCCGGGTCCAGCTGCCGGGCGGCAGCCCGCTCGCGGCACCGGTTAGCGCGGAGATCTGGATCCGCCGCGGATTGCCGAACGCCAGACCCGCTTCGATGGCGGCCCCGGCGTCGTCGGTGTGGACATGGACCGAGTAACCGCCGACCACGCCAGACGTCGCGATGGCCACCGACTCACCGAGCTCATCGAGCCGCTCGCGCAGCAGATCGGCGCCCTCGGTGTCGCACCCACCCAGCAGGTACATCACCTCGAATTGCGGCGCCGGGGGTTGCGCGGCCAGCTCTGTGGTTTGCCGACGCGGCTGTGTCGGTGCTGGCGCATACAACGTGCGGTTGGGCGCCTGGCCGGTGATCGTCGAGCGCAACGCGTCGAGGAGGACCAGCAGACCCCGCCCGCCCGCGTCGACCACCCCGGCGTCGCCCAGCACGTCAAGCTGCTCGGGGGTCTTCTCCAGCGCGACCACCGCGGCGTCGCCTGCGGCGGTGACCGCCCGGGCCAGCCCCTCCCCGGCGCGCTGCTCGACGGCATCGGCCGCCGCCCGCAGCACCGAGACGATCGTCCCCGAGACCTCCTGGCCGCCCATCGAGGTGACAACCAGGTCAACGCCGCGGTGCAGTGCCGCACCGAGCAGCGCCGCGTCAATGATCTGCAGTTCGGCGCCGGATTTGGCGGCGGCGTCGGCGGTGACGTCGGCGAAACCGCGCAGAATCTGCGACAGAATCACCCCGGAGTTGCCGCGCGCGCCGTTCAGCGCGCCCGCCGACAGGGCGGCTGCCACCCGGACGACGTCGCCGGGCCCGGCCTTGGACGTAGCAACGGTGTTGGCCTCGGCTAGCGCCGAACGCATGGTGAACAGCATATTGACGCCGGTGTCAGAATCGGCGACCGGGAACACGTTGAGCCGATTGATCTCGTCGATGTGGGTGATCAGGTCGCCAACGGCTGTGTGCGCCCAGTCCCGCAGTGCCGATGCGTCCAATGCGCGATCCGGTCCAGCCAGCCCCGACCCCACCTAGAACCCACCTCCTCACGCCGCCGTCGGTGGGCGCCAGCCTATCTATTGCGGCCGACAGCACAGGTCACAAGGCGCCCGGCGCGTGTTGATCGTTTTGGCGGTTCCGCCCGCCGGCCGCTATCCTGGGCAGGTCGCCGGGCCACCCGTGAGGTCGCGCGCTGCGACGATGCAGGCCTGACGGGCCTGAGGAGGAGCAGGGCAATCGGCCCATGGCCCCAGAGCTTTGAGGAGTTAGGTATGGCTGCCGTCTGCGATATCTGCGGAAAGGGCCCGGGCTTCGGCAAGTCGGTGTCGCACTCCCATCGCCGGACCAGCCGTCGATGGGATCCCAACATCCAGAGCGTGCGCGTTGCCACCCGCCCCGGCGGCAATAAGCACCGCGTCAACGTCTGCACGTCGTGCATCAAGGCCGGTAAGGTCACCCGCGGCTAACGGATAGCCCGGCTGCAGCATTACGGCAGGCGCCAGTCAATCGGTTCGGCACCCATCCCGACCAGCAGCTCGTTGGCGCGGCTAAACGGGCGGGAGCCGAAAAACCCTCGCGATGCCGAGAGCGGCGAGGGATGCGGCGATTCGATCGAGACACACTCGCTGCCCGCCAGCATCGGCTTCAGCGTCGAGGCGTCGCGGCCCCACAAAATAGCCACCACCGGCTGCCGGCGATCCACCAGAGCGCGAATCGCGCACTCGGTGACGGCCTCCCAGCCCTTGCCGCGGTGAGACGCCGGGTTGCCCGGCCGGACCGTGAGCACGCGGTTGAGCAGCAGCACTCCACGCTCTGCCCACGGCGTGAGGTCGCCGCAGGATGGCGCCGGATAACCTAAGTCACTGGCATATTCGGCGAAGATGTTCTCAAGACTTCTCGGCAGCGGCCGTACAGCGGCGGCCACTGAGAAGCTCAGGCCAACTGCATGCCCTGGCGTCGGGTACGGGTCCTGACCCACAATCAGCACTCGGACCTGTTCGAACGGAAACGTGAATGCGCGCAACACATTCGGTCCAGCCGGCAGGTAACTTCGGCCGTCTGCGATCTCCGCGCGCAGAAATTGACCCATCTTGGCCACCTGGTCGCCGACGGGCTCCAGTGCATTGGCCCAACCGTCCTCGACGAGTTCACGCAACGGCCGCGCGGTCACGCCAGCCCCTTCGCCAACAGCACCACGCTGTCCGCGCCCTTACGGCGATCCTTTGAAATTTCTTGATAGTCAGGCGATTCCGACCACACGCGGAATGCCGCCTCGTCGGGAAAGGACATCAACACGACCTTGTCCCGATCCCACTGGCCCTCAACCACTTGCGGGGATTCGTCGGCAACCAGCAACGTGCCACGGTGACGACGGAAGACATCCATGAACCGCGTCTGGTACCGGTCGTAGGCGGCGCGGTCGGTGAACCGCAACTGGGCGATGGCGTAGACGGTCACCGGGTCACCCTACTGCCCGGTGCCCGCCTCTCCCCCGCAAGCGGGAGGTGCCCCCACCTCGGGCTGCTCAGCCGCCCGGATCGTCACCGGGCGTGAAGGACTGCCAGCCGGCGTATCCGCGCCACGCTGCGCCGTCGACCAGCACTCGCGCCGGCCCGTCGAGCACCTGCCCGATCACCCGCCATCCGACGGGAACCGGCCCGGCGAACGCTGCGACCAGGGCATGGTCCTCTCCCCCGGCAAGCACCCACGTCCACGCGTCGACCCCGACGGCGTCCGCGGCACTCAGCAGGGCCTGGTGATCGGCGCTCAGCGCTTCGGTGCTCAGGTCGACGCACACATCGGACGCCTCGGCCAGGTGTCGCAGGTCGCCGACCAGGCCATCGGAGATGTCGATCATCGCCTGAGCGCCTGCCTCGGCGGCCGCGCGACCCTGCCCGTAGGGCGGCTCCGGCACCAAATGGTGACGCCGCAACTCATCAAATCCATCAATATCGTTGTGCCACAATACATATCCGGCAGCAGAGTGTCCTAGCCGGCCGGCGATGGCGATTCGCGAACCGGGTCGCGCCCCGGACCGCAGCACCGGCGGCCGACCAGCCAGATCGCCCAGCACGGTCATGGACACCGTCCATCGCGGGCTGCTGACCAGATCCCCGCCGACAATGCCGGCGCCAATCCGCCCGGCCTCGTCCCACATCCCGTCCGCCAGCGCATTGACCTGTGCGGTCGGCGTTTCCGGCGGTGCGCCGAAGGCGACAACGAACGCGGTGGCCCGTCCGCCCATCGCTTCGATGTCAGCGGCGTTCTGTGCGACGGCTTTACGGCCGACATCGTGCGGTGTCGACCAGTCCAGCCGGAAGTGCCGGCCCTCGATCAGCATGTCCGTCGACACGGCGACGCGACCGTCGGCGGCCATCACCACAGCGGCGTCGTCGCCCGGTCCGACAGCGACCGCGTCCGGCTGGCGCCGATCCCGGGTCAGACCCTCGATCACACCGAATTCGCCGACGTCGCCCAGCGTGGCATCAGAATCGCCGCTGCGCACATCACCTCCGGTAGGTTCGTCTCCGCTGACTTCGCGAGTGTAAGTGCGAATCGACAGCGCTGAGCAGAAGGTGGAGCGATGGCCGACTCGGAGGGGCCGCCGCGGGCGGTGCTGATCGCCGCAGTGGTGCTAGCGGTCGGTGCCCTCAGTGTCATCCTGGCGATCGCGGCCACCCGCCATCCACCCCTGCAACCGGTGGCCATCCCGGCTGTGCCCGCTCCCCGCGCGCAGGATGGCGCATGTCGGACGGTATTGGAAGCGCTGCCGCAGCGACTCGGCGACTATCAGCGCGCCCCCATCGCGCAGCCCGCGCCCCCGGGTACCGCCGCCTGGCGCGCCGCAAGCGGAGGCGAGCCGGTGGTGTTGCGGTGTGGCGTCAATCGCCCGGCCGACTTCGTCGTCGGTTCGCCAATCCAGCTCGTCGACCGGGTGCAGTGGTTTGAGGTTCGCGAGGATGACCGATCAACCTGGTACACGGTCGACCGGCCCGTCTGCGCGGCGCTAACGCTGCCGTCGGGATCTGGGCCGACGCCGATCCAGCAGCTTTCCGACTTAATTGACCACAGCATGCCGGCGGTGCCGATCAGCCCGTCGCCGCCGAACTGATTGGCCGACCCGCCCGTTAGCGCAGACCCGTCCCGCGCGCCAGCGCCGTTTCAACCATGGCCGCCAACAAGGTTGGGTAATCCACGCCGCTGGCTGCCCACATCCGCGGATACATCGAAATCGTGGTGAACCCGGGCATCGTGTTGACCTCATTGATCATTGGCCCGTCATCGGTGAGGAAGAAGTCGACTCGGGCCAGCCCTTGGCAGTCGATCGCCTCGAACGCCCGGATCGCCAACTCCCGCACCGCATCACTCACGTCGTCATCGACCTTGGCGGGTACGTCCAGTTCGGCGGCGTCGTCGAGGTATTTGGTCGCGAAGTCGTAAAAGGAGTCTTCGCGTCCGCGCACGCCGACCACCCGGATCTCCCCGACGGTACTGGCTTGCAATGTTCCGTCAGCGAATTCGAGCACGCCACATTCCAACTCGCGGCCGACAACCGCAGCCTCGACGATCACCTTCGGGTCGTGCTGACGGGCATGGGCGATGGCCGCGGGTAGCTGATCCCAGCTGGTCACCCGGCTCACTCCGATCGACGAGCCGCCCCGCGCCGGTTTGACGAAGACCGGCAACCCAAGTCGCTCGCACGCGCCAACGTCGAGCGTCGGCTGCGACGGCCGCAGCACCTCATAGGCGCCGACCGGAAGGCCCTCGGCAACCAGCAGCTTCTTGGTGAACTCCTTGTCCATCCCCGCCGCGCTGGCCAATACCCCGGCGCCGACGTAGGGCACGCCGGCGAGTTCGAGCAGGCCCTGGAGGGTGCCGTCTTCCCCGTAGGGGCCATGCAGGACCGGAAAGACAACGTCGACGGATGCCAGCACCTCCGCGCCGCCCGGCGAGAGTGATACCAGCTGACCGGCTCGCCGCGGATCGGCCGTCAGGGCCAGCTCGGTGCCCGATTCCGAGCTCACCCCCGGCAACTGCCGATTGGTGATTGCCAGCGCGTCGGGGTTCCCGTCGGTGAGCACCCAGGAGCCGTCCGGGGTGATGCCAACAGCCACGACATCGAAGCGCTCGGGATCGAGATTGCGCAAAATGCTGCCCGCCGAGACACAGGAGATGGCGTGCTCGCTGCTCCGACCGCCGAACACGACGGCGACGCGGATGCGGCCGCGATCGGTCGTGTTGGCGGGCAAGCGGGCACTCACAACCTAGAGAGGCTACCGTCTGGGTGCTTCGGTGCTGGTTACCGCGAGGTTAGTTCCGCTGTTGCCCGCCGGCCGGCTCATTCCGGTTTGGTACTGCGTCCCAAGAGCAGAGCCACCGCCTGGTCCACCGACAACCCCTTGTTACAGACCCGGTGTACTGCGTCGGTCAGCGGCATCTCGACGTCGTAACTCGAGGCCAACGCCAACACGGACTCGCAGGACGTCACCCCCTCGACGACATGGCCGCCGCGCGCCTCCAGCGCCGCCTCCATCGTCTGGCCCCGCCCCAGACTTTCACCGAAGGTGCGGTTGCGCGAGCGGGGTGAGGTGCAGGTAGCCACCAGATCGCCGACTCCGGCCAGACCAGCCAACGTTGCGCCCTTAGCCCCGACCGCTATCCCTAACCGCATGATCTCGGCCAGGCCGCGAGTGACGATCGCCGCCGCGGTGTTTTCGCCGAGGCCCACCCCGGCCGCCATTCCGCAGGCCAGGGCTATCACGTTCTTGCACGCGCCGCCGACCTCGGTGCCGATCACGTCGGCATTGGTGTAGGGGCGGAAAAATCCGGTGTTCAGCATGCGCTGGACGGCGACGGCGCGACCGGAATCGCTGCAGGCGATCACGGTGGCAGCGGGCTGCCCGGCGGTGATCTCGCTGGCGAGATTCGGCCCGGAAATCACCGCGACTTGCGACGGATCGACACCCGTCACGTCGATGATGACTTGGCTCATCCGCATCAGCGTGCCCAACTCGATGCCCTTTGCCGCGCTGACCAGGGTCGCACCCTTGGCGAACAGACCTTTCCACCGTTCGACATTGGTCCGCATCGTCTGCGCCGGCACCGCCAGCAGCACCGTCGAAGCCCCGGTGAGTGCTTCAGCCGCGTCGCCGGTGGCCCGAACACCCGACGGCAACTCGACGCCAGTCAAGTAGTCGGAGTTGCGCCGGGTGGCGTTGATTTCGGCGGCGACCTCGGCCCGCCGCGCCCACAGCATGACCTCGCCGCCAGCGTCGGCTAGCAATTTGGCGAGCGCCGTACCCCATGCGCCGGCCCCCATCACCGCTGTCGTGCTGGCCATGCTCTGCCTTCATCCTCGTCTCGTCGAATGCGCGCTTCACCGTAGCCCAGCGACGATGCAGATCGTAGCGATCTGAGGTGGGGGCACCCCCAGCCGCGAAGCGGCGAGGGGGCAAGCTGGGCAATCCAGTCGAGCCCAGCGGCGATGCAGATCGCCTGGCGATCTGAGGGAATGAACCGCGGACTGGCAGGATGGCTTCATGAGCGGCAGCCGAGCCGACGCCGACGGCGATGTCGGCTTGATCGTCGCCGTCAAGCGACTGGCCGCCGCCAAGACCAGGCTCGCGCCGGTGTTTTCCGCGCAGACGCGGGAGACCGTGGTGCTGGCCATGCTGATCGATACCCTCACCGCCGCGGCAAGGGTCGGGTCCGTGCGCCGCATCACCGTCATCACGCCCGACGACACCGCGGCCGCCGCGGCGAGCCAACACGGCGCCGAGGTGCTGTCCGATCCCACACCAGAAGGTCACCCCGACCCGCTGAACAACGCGATCGCGGCCGCCGAGCGGGTAGTGGCCGAATCAGTGTCCAATATCGTTGTGCTGCAAGGGGATCTACCGGCATTGCAGACGCAGGAACTCGCCGAGGCGATCGCCGCGGCACGACACCATGAACGGAGTTTCGTCGCCGACCGCCTCGGCACGGGTACCGCGGCGCTGTGCGCATTCGGAACTGCGCTCGACCCACAGTTCGGGCCGGATTCTTGCGCGCGGCATCGGCGTTCGGGCGCGATCGAGCTGACGGGGGCATGGCCTGGATTGCGCTGTGATATCGACACACCCGATGACTTGGCGGTCGCGCGTCGTCTCGGGATGGGTCCGACGACCGTTCGGGCTATCGCCGGCGTCCGTCGGTAACGACGGGTAAACGGCGCCTCAACGGCGGGTGGACGTCATCTAGTCGGTGGCAGCATCACCCGCCGATGGGGAATGATCACAAGGGTGACCGAAATCGAAGCCGCGGATCTTACGACGACCTCAGCCGAAGCGCGGCCCGACGGGCCCGCATGGCGACCGGACGGCCCACCGCCGGCCGCACCACCCGCCGCCACGGCGGCTCTCGTAGAGGACGAACTCCCCGAGCACCGCTACCTGAACCGCGAACTGAGCTGGCTGGACTTCAACGCTCGCGTACTGGCGCTGGCCGCCGACACCTCACTGCCGTTGCTGGAGCGGGCAAAGTTTCTGGCGATCTTCGCCTCCAACCTCGACGAGTTCTACATGGTTCGCGTCGCCGGCCTGAAGCGACGCGACGAGATGGGTCTCTCGGTGCGCTCCGCGGATGGCCTGACCCCGCGCGAGCAACTGCGTCGCATCGGCGAGCAGACCCAGCAGATCGCCAGCCGGCACGCAGAGGTGTTCCTCGACTCGGTGCGGCCCGGGTTGGCCGCGGAGGGTATCCATGTCGTCACGTGGACCGATCTGGACCAGGCTGAGCGCGACCGACTCGCGACGTACTTCAACGAGCAGGTATTCCCCGTCCTGACTCCGCTCGCCGTCGACCCCGCTCACCCGTTTCCGTTCGTCAGCGGCCTGAGCCTCAACCTGGCGGTCACCGTCAAGCAACCGGAGGACGGCGCTCAGCACTTCGCCCGAGTCAAGGTGCCCGACAACGTTGATCGTTTTGTTGAGCTCGACGCGAGGCCAGGCGACGACGACAAGGAGGTCCGCTTTTTGCCAACGGAGGAACTGATCGCGGCCTTCCTGCCGACCTTGTTCCCGGGCATGGAAATCGTCGAGCACCACGCATTCCGCATTACTCGCAACGCCGATTTCGAAGTCGACGAGGATCGCGACGAGGATCTCCTGCAGGCGCTCGAGCGGGAACTGGCCCGTCGACGCTTTGGGTCGCCGGTCCGCCTCGAGGTGGCCGACGACATGACCGAGCGCATGTTGGAGTTGCTGTTGCGCGAGCTCGATGTGCATCCCGGCGACGTCATCCAAGTGCCGGGGCTACTTGATCTCTCCTCGTTGTGGCAGATTTACGGCGTCGACCGGCCGGCGCTGAAGGATCCCGCATTCGTTCCGGACACCCCGCCGGCATTCGCCGATCGGGAAACACCGAAGAGCATTTTCGCGACCCTGCGCGAGGGGGACGTGTTGGTGCATCATCCTTACGACTCGTTCTCCACTAGCACGCAACGATTTATCGAGCTGGCTGCCGCCGACCCCAACGTGTTGGCGATCAAACAGACGCTGTACCGCACCTCCGGTGATTCACCGATCGTTCGGTCGCTGATCGAAGCCGCCGCAGCCGGCAAGCAAGTAGTGGCACTGGTCGAAATCAAGGCGCGGTTCGACGAACAGGCCAACATCAAGTGGGCGCGCGCACTGGAGCAGGCGGGAGTCCATGTGGCCTACGGCCTCGTCGGCCTGAAAACGCATTGCAAGACTTGTCTGGTGGTGCGCCGGGAAGGCTCGACGATCCGGCGGTACTGCCATATCGGCACCGGCAACTACAACAGCAAGACGGCACGGCTCTATGAGGACATCGGCCTGCTGACCGCCGCCCCCGACATCGGTGCCGATTTGACCGATCTGTTCAACACGCTGACCGGTTATTCGCGCAAGGTGTCGTACCGCAACCTGTTGGTGGCACCGCACGGTATTCGCAAGGGCATCATCGAACGCGTCGACCGGGAGATCTCGGCTTACCGCGAAACCGGCAACGGGCGCATCCGGCTCAAGATGAACGCGCTTGTCGACGAGCAGGTCATCGATGCGCTCTACCGCGCATCGCAAGCCGGAGTGCGCGTTGAGGTCGTGGTGCGCGGAATTTGCGCACTGCGCCCCGGCGTCGAGGGCTTCTCCGAAAATATTTCCGTGCGCTCGATTCTGGGCCGGTTCCTGGAGCACTCGCGGATCATTCATTTCCACGCCATCGACGAATTCTGGATCGGCAGCGCGGACATGATGCACCGCAACCTGGATCGGCGGGTCGAGGTGCTGGCTCAGGTGAAAGACCCCCGACTGACCGCACAGCTGAACGACATCTTCGAGTCGGCGCTGGATCCAGCTACCCGCTGCTGGGAACTGGGGCCGGAAGGGCAGTGGACCGCGTTGCCAAAAGCGGGCCACACGGTTCGCGACCACCAAGTCGCGTTGATGGAGCGACACAGGAACACGTGAGGCCACCTGTACCATGGCGACGATGTCAATCAGGCGCGAAGGTACGAATTGACTTGCAAGGGTTACGGTGCCGACTCATATCTGGTCGGATGATCTGAGTGTGAGCGGGAAAATCGTTTGGGCCGCCGGTGCGGTGCTCTGGCGACCCTGCGCCAGCGAATCGGTCGAGGTGGCGGTCATCCATCGTCCTCGCTATGACGACTGGTCGTTACCCAAAGGCAAAATGGATCCTGGTGAAACCGAACCAATAACCGCGACTCGAGAAATCTTCGAGGAGACCGGCCACCGTGCACAACTTGGTCGCCGGCTGCAGAACATCAGCTATCCGATCGACCAAGGTGTCAAAAGGGTTCGCTACTGGGCGGCTCGCAGCCTGGGCGGAGAATTCACCCCCGGTCGAGAAGTCGACAATCTGATCTGGCTGCCGACCTGCGACGCGATCGAGAAGGTGTCCTACTCACACGATCGAAAGGTCTTGCGCCGGTTCGCCAAATTCCCGGCCGACACCCAGACCGTACTAGTGGTCCGGCACGGCAGCGCGGGCAGCAAGTCCCGATTCTCGGGTGACGACAAAATGCGACCGTTGGATAAGAAGGGCCGTGCGCAGGCCGAGGCACTCGTAGATCAGCTATCGGCCTTCGGTCCCACCGATGTCTATGCTGCCGATCGCGTGCGCTGCCACCAGACAGTGGAACCGCTGGCCGAGGAGCTGGGCGTGGTCATCGGCGACGAGCCCACACTCACCGAGGAGGCTTACGCCGCCAACGCTAAACGCGGTCGACGGCGGGTTCTTGAGATCGCCGGCTCGCCCGGCACACCGGTGATCTGCACGCAAGGCAAAGTGATTCCGGACCTGATCGCCTGGTGGTGTGAACGCGACGGCATACCTGCGGACAAGTCCCGCAACCGCAAGGGCAGCACATGGGTGCTGTCACTGGCGGACGGCCATCTGATCGCCGCCGACCACATCGGCAGTGCGCTGGCCGCCAACGTCGTGACTTAGCACGCAGATTCGCCGCGGGCGTCTCGCTAGAGCCGACCCGCGGCGAATCTGGGTGTTGAACTTGTTAGCGCCTACCGACGACCGCGACGGGCCGTGGCCTTCTTGGCCGGAGCCTTCTTGGCAGCGGTCTTCTTCGCCGGTGCCTTGCGCGCGGGAGCCTTCTTCACGGCTTTAGTGACCCGCTTCGCCGGAGCCTTCTTGACTGCCGCCTTCTTGGCCGGCGCCTTCTTCACGACGGCCTTCTTAGCCGGAGCCTTCTTAGCGGCGGCCTTCTTGACCGGAGCCTTCTTGGCAACAGTCTTCTTCGCCGCCTTCTTCGCCGGCGACTTCTTCGCCGCCTTCTTGGCAGCGCCCGCAACGACGCCTCGCTTCACTGCTGGTCCTTCCGCTGGGAGGCGCTGTGCGCCAGAGACAACCGCTTTGAATTGTGCGCCCGGCCGGAACGCCGGCACGGACGTCGGCTTGACCTTCACCGTCTCGCCGGTGCG
>Ga0210386_10000961_pt1 | contig 26138 bp, 22 predicted proteins | sample IncBWH32OmetaG_FD_160091 | JGI IMG/M metagenome (GOLD analysis project Ga0210386, IMG submission 160091) | Forest soil microbial communities from Barre Woods Harvard Forest LTER site, Petersham, Massachusetts, United States - Inc-BW-H-32-O ...
CTCGGGACACCCGCCGAGGCCGCTGACCAACTACGCGCGCTGGCTGGGCGGTTCGATGTCGACGAGGTGATGGTTCACCCTGTCGCGTCGGCACACCGCGGCACCGATCCGGCCACCGCCCCGGGTCGCGAGACGACGCTGGAGCTGCTGGCCAAGGAGCTGTTCTAGTGCGGCGTTAGCACCACGACCGGAATCGGCCGCGACGTTTTCTTTTGGTATGCCTCGTATCGGTTGCTGTTCTTCTTGTTGACGATCTGCCACAGCCGCGCGTAATCCGGATCGTCGGGTAGCACGGGTTTGGCTGTGACGCCGAAACGCTTTGGCCCGACGTTGATTTCGACGTTCGGATTGGCCTTCAGGTTGTGATACCAGCCGGGCGCCTTCGGGTCGCCGGCCTTCGAAGCGACGACCAAGTAGTCACCGCCGTCGCGAGCATAGATCAGCGACGCGGCGCGGGCTACGCCGGTCTTGGCGCCGACGGTGTGCAACAGCAGGCTGGGAAACCCCAGCGCCCGATGCCCGATCCAGCCGTTCGTGTTTCGGTAAACAATGTCGTGTACTCGCAACACTCGCGGCAGCACACCCTGCTCAAGCCAGGACGGAAGAGGCATGCGCCCAGTATTACCGTCCGGCGTCGATCCGCGCCAACGCCTCCCGCAGGATCTGACCGGTCGCCTCGCGATCGGGGTCGCGGCGCAGCAGCATCCCCTTGGCCACCGACAGCTTGTCGCCGTTGCGCCGCGGCAGCACGTGCAGGTGAATGTGGAACACCGATTGGAAGGCGGCGGACCCGTCGTTGATTCCGACATTGGTGGCGTCGGCCAACTCCGTCGCGCGTGCCGCCTTGGCGATCCGCTGTCCGATCGCCACCATGTCGGCCAGGGTCTCCGCCGGGGTATCGGTCAGATCCACCGTGTGTTTTTTCGGCATCACCAGCGTGTGGCCGCGGGTGAACGGGCGGATGTCGAGGATGGCCAGGTAGTCGTCATCCTCGTAGATGCGGATGGCCGGCGCCTCACCGGTGACGATCGCACAGAACACACACGACATGCCGTCACGGTAGCGCCGCGGCGATCGCGTCGATCGCGCGGTCGACGATTGCGCGGGTGGTTGCGAAGTTCAGCCGCGCGAAACCCGAGCCGACGCTGGCGCCGAATGGGATGCCCGGGCTAAGCGCCACCTTGGCCTTCGACAGCAGATGCTCGGCGGGCTCGGTCGGCAGGTTCAGCGCCCGGAAATCCACCCACGACATGTAGGTGGCATCGGGAGTATTGATCTTCAGCCCCGGGGTCAGTTCGGGCAGGGTGGCGGCCAGGTGGTCGCGGTTTGCCTGCAGGTAGACGAGCAGCTCGTCGAGCCAGCCGGCGCCGTGGTTATAGGCGGCGATGTTGGCACGGATACCGACGGTGGAGATGCCCATCTGGTGGTGCAGCTTGTTGATCCGGCCCCAGTCGCGGACATCGCGCTCGTTCGACAGGATCACCTGAGCGCAGATCAGGCCGGGGAGGTTCCACCCCTTGGAGGCCGACAGCAGCGTGACGACGGTATCGGCGGCGGCGTCGGATACCGAGGCCGCGGCGACGTGCGGCCGTCCGTAGACCAGCGGTCCGTGGATCTCGTCGGCGATGACCCGGGCGTCGTGGCGGGCGGCGATGTCGATGATCGCGCGCAGCTCGTCCTCGCAAAATGCGGTGCCCAGCGGATTGTTCGGGTTGCACAGTATGAGCGATCCGGCCCCGCTGGCGAATGCGGCGTCGAGCGCGTCCAGATCCATCACGTATCGACCGGAATCCTGTTGCAGCATAGGAATTTCCACGCGCTGACGCCCGGTGATCTGCAGCAGGTCGAAGAACGGCATATATGCGGGAACCGGCAGCACGACCGGACTCTCGGGTCTGGTCAGAAAGTTGATGACCACTTCCAGGCCCTTGAGGACATCGGGCACCGCGCGGACCCACTCGGGCGAGACGTGCCAGCCGTAACGGCGTCGGCACCAATCGGCGGTCGCCTTTGGCAAGTCATCCTCCCCGATGGGCGGATAGCCGAACTCCTCGTTGCCGACGCAGGCGCGGATGCCGTCGAGCACCGCTGGCGCGGTGGGGAAGTCCATCTCGGCGATCCACAGCGGCAATACGTCCGGCCCGAAGAGGTTCCACTTGATCGTCTTGCGTTGGCGGAGTTGCGCTGGAGTCAATTGATCGAACACCGTGCGGGCCATAGCTTCCAATCCTCCTACAAAGGTCAGAGCCGATACCGGAGTTGTTCACAGGCTCGTGCGCGAGGGTCGATTGGTGGCCTGAAATGCGTGGTGGCGAGTCGACGTGAGCGTGGTGATGGTGATGAGGTGGCCAAGGGACTGGGCGGCGACAATAGGCATAATTGCGATGGCTGCGGTTGTGCTGATCGGAATCGCGATAGGCGCGATTACCTCGCATCAGGCGGCGCCGAAGTTGGAAGCTATTTCGATCGTGATCTCGCCGGCCTGCCCGCCGTTGGTCGCCGGCTCCCCGGGCTGGGTGCCAAGCAAGTAGTCTGCCTTGACGTGGACCCTGGAGATCTGGCCTTCGCGGGCGCAGTCGAACAGGTGCGGATGTTGGTGGACGGCGAGATCACCGCACCGGCGTTGCTCGAGGTGTACCTGGACCGTATCGCGCGGTTGGATCCTCAGCTGCGGAGCTATCGCGTGGTCTTCACCGACAGCGCGCGCCGGGAAGCCGAGGCCGCGCAGCGCCGCCTCGATGCGGGCGAGCGGCTGCCGCTGCTGGGCATCCCGATCGCGATCAAAGACGACGTCGACGTCGACGGCGAAGTGACAGCATGCGGCAGTGGCGCCGTGTCGACTGCCGCAGTCCGCGACGCGGAGGTGGTCAGCCAATTGCGCGCCGCCGGCGCGGTGATCATCGGCAAAACAAATGTGCCGGAACTGATGATCTTCCCGTTCACCGAATCGCTGACGTTCGGCGCGACCCGCAACCCATGGAACACCGCGCTCACGCCGGGCGGCAGCAGCGGTGGCAGCGGTGCCGCCGTGGCTGCCGGGCTGGCACCGCTGGCTTTGGGTTCCGACGGCGGCGGCTCGATCCGCATCCCGTCGGGCTGGTGCGGTTTGTTCGGGATCAAGCCGCAACGCGATCGGGTCTCGCTGGTGCCCCACGACGACGCGTGGTGCGGGCTGAGTGTCAACGGGCCGCTCACGCGGTCGGTGAAAGACGCGGCGTTGTTTCTGGATGTGACGACGACGATGCCCGGCCCGGACGGCGGATTCGTCGGCGCCGCCCGCAAGGATCCCGGTCGACTGCGAATTGCGTTGAGCACTAAGGTTCCACCGCCGCTGATCGCCAAGGTCGGCAAGGAGCAACGTGCGGCGGTCGACGAGGCCGGCGCATTGCTGCGCGACCTCGGCCACGACGTCGCCGTGCGCGACCCGGACTATCCGCCGGCGGCCATCTACGCCAATTTCCTGCCCCGTTATTTCCGGGGGATCTACGACGACGTCCGCAAGCTGCCGCACCAGGACCGGCTGGAGAAGCGGACCCGCAACATGGCGCGCATCGGGTCGTTGCTTTCCGAGCGGCGGATGGCGACGGTGCGGGCGGGGGAGTCGGCGGTGGCCGAGCGGATCCAATCGATCTTCGACGATGTCGACGTCGTCATCACCCCCGGCAATGCCACTGGGCCGTCTCGGGTTGGGGCTTACCAACGACGTGGCGGCATTTCGACCCTGCTGTTGGTATCGCAGCGGGTGCCGTTCTTCGAGATCTGGAATCTCACCGGACAGCCGGCCGCCGCCGTGCCATGGGGGCTGGACCGCGACGGCGTTCCGCTGTCGGTGCAGCTGGTCGGCCGCCCGTGCGACGAGGCGACGCTGCTGGCGCTGAGTGCACAGATCGAGACGGCCAGGCCATGGTCGCACCGGCGACCGCCGGTGTCATGACGGCGAGATCGCTCGCCAGGCGTCCAGCTTCTGGCCGGGCGGCATCGCCCGCGCCGGGCTGGTGGACGGCAAGAGCTGGTAGCGGATCGACACGTCGACGTGGACGAGTCGGTGGAACAGCTTGTCTGCCGTGTGGCCGTTGAAGTAGACCCGTGTGATGCCGCAGTAATTAGCGAATAGTTGACCAAAGTCGTTGGCCATCATGCTTTTCCTGTCAATTTTGGCGTCCGAGCTGCCCGCGCGGCGACACTTGTGCAGCACATCCCACAGCGCCACACCATGGGATTGCAATGCGGCCAGCCGGGTTTCGTAGGGTGTTTGCGCGTCGAAGCCGAATAGCGCACTGGTGATCGGCCAGAACGCATTTCGCGGGTTACCGTAGTACTGGCGGGCCGCCAGCGACTGCACGCTGGGGAACGATCCCAGGATCAGCAGCCCGGCGTCGTCGTCGACGACGGGCGGGAACCCCTCCAGCAGCGGTGTGACCATCAATTCACATGATGCCCCGCCGCGTTATACGTTGGCGACGTGGACGACACGGTCGACCCGTACGTTACTGCGGAGCTGCTCGGTGATCTAGAAGGCAACGCGCGTGCCGAGCGCGCCGAGCTAATCGAGTGGCTGTTCGAACAGGGCATCACCGCCGACGAGATCCGAGGTGCGTTCGCTCCCATGCTGCTGGTCTCGCGGCGGGTCATAGGCGACGACGGCACGTACATGTCGGCGCGGGAGATCAGCGAAAGCTACGACATCGATTTGGACCTGCTACAGCGGGTGCAACGCGCGATCGGATTGTCGCGGGTCGATGACCCCGACGCGGTCGTGCACATGCGGGCCGACGGCGTGGCCGCCACCTACGCACAGCGGTTCATCGAGATGGGCCTGAACCCCGACAACATCGTGCTTGTGGTGCGGGTACTCGCCGAAGGTCTGGCGCACGCCGCCGAGGTGATGCGCTACACCGCGCTCGCGTCGATCTTGCGTCCGGGGGCAACAGAGTTGGAGATCGCCAAGGGATCCCACGCGTTGGTGACCCAGATCAAGCCGCTGCTGGGCCCGATGATCGAGGACATGTTGTTCATGCATCTGCGGCACGCGATGGAGACCGAGGCCGTCAATGCCAGTGAGCGGGCGGCGGGTAAGCCGCTGGCGGGTGCGCGGCAGGTCGCGGTCGCCTTCGCCGACCTGGTCGGCTTCACCCGGCTGGGTGAGGAGGTGCCGCCCGAGGAGCTGGGGCAACTCGCCAACCGGCTGGCCGACCTCGCCCGCGACACGGCGGTCCCGCCGGTGCGGTTCATCAAAACGATTGGCGACGCGGTGATGTTCGTCTGCCCGGATCCGGCGCCGCTGCTGGACGCGGTGCTCAAGCTTGTCGAAATCACCGACGGCGACAACGACTTCCCCCGGCTGCGGGCCGGCATCGCGTCAGGCTCTGCGGTGAGTCGGGCCGGCGACTGGTTCGGCAGCCCGGTAAATCTTGCCAGCCGCGTGACGGCGGTCGCCCGGCCGGGAACGGTGCTGGCCGCCGAATCGGCGCGGGACGACCTCGGCGACGGCGCGGGCTTCAGCTGGTCGTTCGCGGGCGCGCGGCACCTCAAGGGCATCAAGGGTGAGGTCAGGCTTTACCGCGCCCGGCGCGGCGACAGCATCGACGAGAACGCATAGGGGCAGGCCCGGAGGACGCTGGGAGGCGTCTCATCTATCCTGCGCGGCCGGTTTTCACTCCGTTGACCGGCTCTTTGGAATTCGTCGCGTTCCGGGCCTGCTTCGCTACTAAAGCTACAACTCTGCACGGGCCATATCAACGGTTTTCGGCACATCAAGTGGCATTCGGCCGACGTTGTCAGACCACCGACCAGAACCTCGAGGGCGGCCCGGCGTTCGCTGCCGGTGAAATAACCTTCCGCACATTTTGAAACGGTGTAATCATGTAAGCATGAGACATCACCATGGACACGGGGGGCGCTACGGGCGCCCCGGCGGCTGGCAGCAAGCCGGCCAACCCGACGCCAGCGACGCCTCGGACTGGTTCGCCGGACGCTTGCCCGACGCCTGGTTCGACGGTGACCCGACAGTCGTCGTCGACCGTGAGGAGATCACGGTCATCGGTAAGCTGCCCGACCCCGACAGCGCCGAGAAAGAGGAAAGCGAAGCTCGCGCGTCGGGTCGTGTCTCGCGCTTTCGTGAGGAGACCCGGTCGGAGCGGATGAGCATCGCCGACGAGGCGCAGGATCGTTTCGGCCGCAAGGTTTCCTGGGGCGTCGAGGTCGGTGGTGAGCGGATCTTGTTCACTCACATCGCGGTTCCGGTCATGACGCGGTTGAAGCAACCGGAGCGGCAGGTGCTCGACACCCTGGTCGACACCGGTGTGGCCCGGTCTCGCTCCGATGCGCTGGCCTGGTCGGTGAAACTCGTCGGCGAGCACACCGAAGAGTGGTTGGCCAAGTTGCGTGACGCCATGTCGGCGGTCGACGACCTGCGTACCGAGGGTCCGGAACTCTAGGCCGCTAACGCGACCTCAACAGACTCGGCGGCCCCATCAGTCCCTGGCAGGAGGATTACTACCTTCTGCAGTTTGATGGCGCCGGTGATATCACGCCTCGGTGATATCGCATACGTCATCACGATGCCATGGTCGGTTGCCGGTGCTGCTGTAGCCAGTGGTTTTAAGCCTGCGTCATCGCGTAATAGGCACCCCGCCGGGCCAGCAGCTCGCTGTGGTTACCCTGCTCGACGATCTTGCCCGCCTGCATCACCAGGATGAGGTCGGCGTCCCTGATGGTCGAAAGACGATGCGCGACAAGGAAACTGGTCCTGTCGCGCCGAAGCTCGTGGGTTGCCTTCGCTATCAGAAGCTCGGTACGGGTGTCCACCGAGCTGGTTGCCTCATCAAGGATCAACAGCTGCGGCCGGGCAAGAAATGCTCGCGCGATGGTGATCAACTGTCTTTCCCCGGCGCTGATGTTGCTACCGGCGTCGTTCACCCGGGTCTGGTATCCGTTCGGCAGCGTGTGTACGAACCGGTCGACGTAAGCGGCCTTGGCCGCGTCGATCACGTCGTCGTCGCTGGCGTCGGGTCGTCCGTAGGCGATGTTCTCCGCGATCGTCCCGCCGAAGAGCCAGGTGTCTTGCAGCACCATGCCGATGCGGGATCGCAGCGAGTGCCGGCTGATCGTCGCGATGTCGATGCCATCGACCAGGATCCGGCCGGAGTCGACGTCGTAGAAGCGCATCAACAGGTTCACCAGCGTGGTCTTGCCGACGCCGGTCGGTCCGACGATCGCCACCGTGCTGCCCGGTTCGGCGGTGAAGGAGACATCGTCGATCACCGGGTTGTCATGGCGATAGCCGAACCTCACATGGTCGAATTTCACCTGCCCTGTCGGCCCCTCACCGTTGGGTGAGGGCAATAGTGGTTCGCGGTCCGGCGATTCTTCAGGTTCGTCGAGCAGGTCGAAAACCCGCTCGGCACTGGCCACCCCGGACTGCAGGGTGTTGTACATCGATGCCACCTGGTTCATCGGTGCGTTGAACTGGCGGACGTACTGGATGAACGCCTGGATGCTGCCCACGGTGATCTGTCCGGTCGCCACCTGCACCCCGCCCACCACCGCCACCGCGGCGTAGCTGAGGTTGCCGATGAACGCCGTCGCGGGCGACACCAGACCGGAGATGAACTGCGCGCCGAAACTGGCCTGGTACAAATCGTCGTTGAGCCGACGGAACTCGTCTTCGGCCGCAGCGAGCTGTCCGAACGTTCTGACCACGGTGAAACCGCTGTAGGTTTCCTCGATGTGAGCGTTGAGCCGGCCGGTGTTGGTCCACTGGGCGACGAACAGTCGCTGTGAACGTTTAGTAATCGCCCGCGTCACCGCCAGCGCCAGCGGCACGGTCAGCAAGGTGATCCCGGTCAGCAGCGGCGAGATGGTCAGCATCATCGCCAACACCGTCACCACCGTCAGGACCGCTGACAGCAGTTGGGTGATAGTCATCGCCAGCGACGTCTGGAGGTTGTCGATGTCATTGGTGACTCGGCTGAGCACCTCGCCGCGCTGCCGGGAATCGAAGTAGGCCAGCGGCAGCCGGTGTAGCTTCTCCTCGACGTCGGCGCGCAGCGCCTGCAGTGTGCGCCGCACCGTGACGTTCAGCAGCCTGGCCTGTGCCCAAACCAGCAGCGCTGCAACCAGATACATCACCAGCGCCAACGCCAAAGTTCGGACAACCGCCCCGAAGTCAACACCTCGGCCCGGGACCACATTCATCCCGGACAGCAGGTCGGCAAAGGTGTTGTTGCCGCGGGCCCGCGCGGCCGCGATGGCCTGATCCTTGGTGATGCCGGCGGGCAGCTGTCGGCCCATCACGCCACTGAACAGCAAGTCGGTGGCATGGCCGAGGATCCGCGGAACGACGACGCCGATTGCCGTTCCGACGATGCCCAAGACCATCACCGCGACGGCCGTTCGCCGTTGCGGCGCCAAGCGCTTCACCAGCCGAACGGCAGACCCGCTGAAGTCGCGGGACCGCTGACTGGGGTACTGGGGCGCGCGTGGCGTCGTGCCCGTCGTCGCGGTCACCGCTGCCCTCCCACGTGAGAGTCCATCGACTGCGATTCGGCGAACTCTTGATAGGTGGGACACTCCACCAGCAGGGATTCGTGCGTGCCTGCACCGACGACGCGCCCGTCGTCGACGACAATCACCCGGTCGGCATCGATGACGGTCGAGATTCGTTGCGCGACGACGATCACGGTCGCGTCGGCGGCGATCTCAGCCAGCGAAGCGCGAACCCGTGCATCGGTGTGCACGTCGAGCGCGGAGAACGAGTCGTCGAACAAGTAGATCGCCGGACGGCGGATCACCGCCCGCGCGATCGCCAGCCGCTGCCGCTGTCCGCCGGAGAAATTGATGCCGCCCTGGGCCACCCGCATCTGCAGCCCGTCGTCATGTGCCCGCACGAATTCGTCGACAGCCGCCACCCGCAGCGCGTCCCACATCGCGTCCTCGGTCACAACCTGTCCGGGGACCGCGCCGATACGCAGGTTGTCGGCGACAGTCCCGGCGAACAGGTAGCCGCGCTGCGGCACCAACCCGATGCCTGACCACAGCTCGTCGAGGTCGTGGTTGCGCACGTCGACGCCGTCGACCAGGAGGGCTCCGGATGTCACGTCGTATAGCCGGCAGATCAGCGACACCAACGTCGACTTCCCCGACCCGGTGCTGCCGACGATAGCCGTGGTGGTGCCCGGCAGTGCCGTCAGCGAAACATCCTGCAGCACAGCACGATCTGCGCCGGGATAGCGGAATGTCGCGCCGTCTAGCCGGACCACGCCGCGCAGATCTTTGGTCGGGCGCACCGGCTTCTCCGGACTTGTGACGGCCGGAGTCAGCGACAACACCTCGTTGATCCGTTCCGCACACACCGAGGCCCGCGGCAACACCATCAAGGTCATCGTCGCCATCAACACCGCCATCAGAATCTGCGTGAAGTAAACGAGAAACGCGATCAGGGATCCGACTTGCATTCGACCGCTGTCGATGCGCAAGCCGCCGAACCAGATCAGCGCGACGCTGGAGCAGTTGATGGTCAAGGTGGTCACCGGCAGCATCAACGCCTGCCAATTGCCGGCGCTCAGCGCCGTGTTGGACAGCGCGACGTTGGCCTCGGCGAACCGTTGGCGCTCGAAGGGTTCGCGGGCGAACGCCCGGATCACCCGCACACCGGACAACTGCTCGCGCATCACGCGGTTGATGTTGTCGATCAGCCGCTGCATGCTGCGGAAGATCGGCATCGTATGCCCGATGATCCAGTAATTGGCCACGACCAACACCGGCACGCTGACCACCAGCAGCCAGGACAGACCGGCGTCCTGGTGGATGGCCATGAAGATTCCGCCCACACACATGATCGGGGCGGTGACCAGCACCGTGCAGGTCATCTGCACCAGGAATTGGATCTGGCGGACGTCATTTGTGGTGCGGACCAGCAGTGACGGCGCGCCGAACCGGGCGGTCTCATGCTCGGAGAACGTGGTGACTTGATGGAACATCGCCGAGCGGAGATCGCGGCCGAACCCCATCCCGGTGCGGGAGCCGAAGTAGACTGCGCCGACCGAACAGGCCACCTGCAACGCGGTGACCGCGAACATCACCCCGCCGAGCTGGACGATCGTGGTGGTGTCTCCCTTGGCGATGCCGTCGTCGATGATCGTGGCATTGACCGTCGGCAGGTACAGCGAAGCCAGGGTGCTCACCAACTGCAGCGTCATCACCGTCGCCACCAGCCGTCGATACGGCCGGACGTACTGGCGCAGCAGTGCCAGGAGCATTCGGTAACTGTTGCATACCGCCAGACGGCGAGGCGTTACGATCGCCGGACAGTTCCCGCTGCGACGAGGCCCGCTGGTGGATAAGAAAGTACAGGTCACCGCGTGTGCGATGGTTGCGCCTAGGTGCTGCCGCTACAGTGCATCGTGTGATCAGCAGTAGGTGCGCGTAGCCGTGCGGCGTGATGTGGCGGCGCTGGCCCTGACGGCGGCGACCTTGGTACCGGTGGTGGCAGGGTGCTCCCATTCCGGCTCTGACCAATCCCAGTCGACCGAGTCGTCCGCGGCGGCGGCTGGGCAGGGGCATCACGGTCCCTTCTTCCCGCAGTGCGGCGGCGTCAGCGACGAGACGGTGAACAAGTTGACGCAGGTGACCGGGCTGGTCAACACCGCCAAGAATTCCGTGGGCTGCCAGTGGCTGGCGGGCGGCGGTATTCTCGGCCCGCATTTCTCCTTCTCCTGGTATCGCGGCAGCCCGATCGGCCGTGAACGCAAGACCGAGGAGCTGTCGCGGTCGAGCGTGCAGGACATCAACATCAACGGCCATGGCGGCTTCGTCGCCGTCGGCAACGATCCGGTGCTGGGCGACTCGCTCTGCGAGGTCGGGATCCAGTTCAACGACGACTTCATCGAATGGTCAGTGAACTTCAGTCAGAAGCCGTTCCCCGATGCGTGCAACATCGCCAAGGAACTGGCGCGCGAGTCGATTGCGAACTCGAAGTGAGTGCCACCGTGCGTCATCGGGTCCTGGTCGGTGTGGCCGTCGTGGCCACTGCGGTGTCCGTACTGACCGGCTGCACAAAGTCGGTGGCCGGTACCGCGCAGAAGGCCGGCCTGGGTGATGAACCGCGCAACAACAACTCCGAGCAGCAGTACCCGAACTTGCAAAAGGAATGTGAGGTACTCACCACCGACGTCCTGGCCAAGACGGTAGGCGCCGACCCCCAAGACATTCAGAGCACTTTCGTCGGCGCGATATGCCGTTGGCAGGCGCAGAACCCGGGCGGCTTGATCGACATCACCCGGTTCTGGTTTGAGCAAGGCAGCCTGGACAACGAGCGCAAGGTTGCCGAGTACCTGAAGTATCAGATCGAGAACCGAACGATCTCCGGTGTGACGTCGATCGTGATGCGGCCGAACGACCCTAACGGCTCGTGCGGTGTCGCCAGTGACGCCGCGGGCGTCGTCGGGTGGTGGGTGAACCCGCAGGCGCCCGGTATCGATGCCTGCGCACAGGCGATCAAGCTCATGGAGCTGACACTCTCCACGAACTCCTGATTTCACGGTGAAGCAGATGCTTCAACGCGGCAGTTTTCTGCTGGGCGTTCGATAGGGCTGTGACCAGCTGAATGTTGCGGCCCGCGCACCATTTGGATCGGACGTCGCACCAGCAAATGACCGCGGAGACGGCGGCGTCGGCGGTGCGGGTGTCGACCGGCGCGGGCGGCGTCAACCCAGGTCAAGACATCACCCAGCGTCCCGCCGCCGACGGCGCGAACGGTACGGATGCCAGCACCACGCCCAGTGGGACGGTGATCCCCGCTACCCCCGGGCAGAACGGCGACCATCGCGCCGCGGGCGGCCTTGCTGGAGCGGCCTTCGTGCCGCCCAACAATGACTGGCTGCCCGGCGTGCCGGGCAATGTCGGCGACGTCGGCGGGGCAGGCGCGCAGGGCGCGACCGGCGCAGCCGGCCTCGCGGGCTAGGCTGGCCGAGTCCGTGACGCAACCTCAGACCCCCCGCACCTGAGGGGCGGGGGGTCTCCCATTCGATTGGCGTTCGTAGCTGGGCCGTCAGCCCCAGTGCCGATGGCCAGCAAGGCGTGACGGGCCAGGTCGGTTGAAACCCAGAGGGGGAGCAATAGCCCCAAAGCTGTTTATTCAAAGGATCATCCGGAGAGCCTTCGACGTCTCCCGGGCGAGTGCACCGGAAAGAGAGCAACTGTCGGTGCTGAGATTTCCTTAGCTAGCAAAGGGCGAAAGCGACGCCGAACACACCGGTGCACCGGACGTTGCCTCCGCGATGCAGGGCGTTCAGCCAAAGCGATTGAGAGCGCTATTTTTTGACACCCAAACCGCTACCAGTCGGTAGACGCGAACGATACCATCGTCGAATGTCTGAAACGCCTTACACAGAGCCAACCTCGGCAGCGCACGCTGCTGAACCCTTGCCCGAGTCTGACCGCGCACAGCAGGTCACCGAGTCTGTGCCGGTGTCACATGCCAAGGAACCCGATTCAGCCCCACGTGCGTCGGGGTTGTCGCGGTGGTTGACAGTGGCGGCCCTGGTGCTTGCCGTCATCGCGACGAGCGTTGCCGTCGCGGGCTGGTTCTACCCGCACAAGAGTGCGTCATCTGCACCTACTTATACCGATCAACAAACCAAAGACGCGAAAAAGCACATTTGTGAGACGTTCATGATCGTCGACCGCGCGGTCGTCAGAAACTCTCGCCTGAAGAACCCGGAGAACGGCGGGCCCATCGGCGCGCTTTCGGTGGCGACTGCCGCGCGGCTGGCGTTCTATGGCGGTGGCTCATATCTGCTAGACCGGGTGAGCCAAGAACCTGCGACTCCCGCTGACCTAGCGAAATCGGTCACTGCCATGGCCAGCAACCTTGAGGAGCTCGCGATCGGCTATCTCGCCGGCGCGGCGGAATTCACTCAGGATGCGTTGCGGCAAAGTCTTGACGACAAGATCAAGGCAACGGTGGAGATCTGCAAGAAGTAGGCCGCGGCTCGACTCAGCGCGGTACGTGAAAGTCGACTAACTCGGCGGATCCGAGTTCGAGGTCTTTCCAGCTGCGGATGAGCCGTAGCACTGCCATCGCTGACGTCGGAAACTTCTCCGAGATACGTTCGGCAGCAGCCGTATTGGAGCTGTCGGGCCCGGCTAAGCCCGACGCCACCTGGCTCATCGTCGGCTCATGTGCGACGAGGAGCAAGACGGCGACGTCGTCGCCGACGCGATTGATCTCGTCGATCACAGTCCCGGGGGTGGCGTCGTACAGCCGGTCGACATAGCGAACCGGCGCGTCGATAGCGGTGTGCGCCAAGGTTTCACGGGCCCGCGTCGCCGTCGAGCAGAGCACCGCGTCAACGGCAGGCAGGTTGGCCCGCAGCCAGTCGCCGGCCAGTCCGGCTTCTCGCCGCCCCCGGGGTGCAAGTGGTCGGTCGTGGTCTGGCACCCCTTCCGGATATGCCGACTTCGCATGTCGCAGCAACACCAGAGTGCGGTCTTGGTGGTCCACCCGGTCGAGGTTACCGGCAGCGATATTCGCTGAGAGGCAGGCACAACGCGTGCCGACTCCCCGCGGGACTGATGTGGCAGGTGTGACTGTTGCGCGTCGATGAGACGACCCGCGCCGCTTCACGTCCCACGAATGTCGGACCTGCCGATCGAGGTCCCCGGACTTGTCGGCCCCGAGTCCTACACTCGCGGTGCCCGGTCGCAGACCGGCCGGACATGAAGCAGAAGGGACGGGGTCGCAATGCGATTCGTGCATACGGCCGACTGGCAACTCGGCATGACCCGTCACTTCCTCGCGGGCGAAGCACAGCCGCGGTATTCGGCGGCTCGTCGAGACGCCGTGGCCGACCTGCGCTCGCTGGTAGCCGACGTCGGCGCCGAGTTCGTCGTGGTGGCCGGTGACGTCTTTGAACACAACCAGCTCTTGCCGCAAGTGGTCAGTCAGTCACTGGAAGCCATGCGCGCCATCGGGATTCCGGTCTATTTGCTGCCCGGCAACCACGACCCGCTGGACGCGTCGTCGGTGTACACCGGCGCACTGTTCAAGGCCGAACGCCCCGCCAACGTGCAGGTGCTCGATCGGGCCGGGGTGCACGAGGTCCGGCCTGGCCTGCAGATCGTGGCCGCACCATGGCGATCCAAGGCGCCGACGACCGACCTCGTTGCCGACGTCCTCGCAGATCTTGCGGGCTTGCCCTCTGACGGGGTCACCCGGGTACTTGTCGCGCACGGCGGTGTCGATGTGCTTGATCCCGATCCCACAAAACCGTCGCGGATCCGGCTGGCCGGCCTGGAAGACGCGTTGGCCCGCGGTGCGGTGCACTATGTGGCGCTCGGCGACAAGCATTCGCTAACCCAAGTCGGCAGCAGTGGACGTGTCTGGTACTCCGGCTCCCCGGAAGTCACCAATTTCGATGACGTTGAACCCGATCCCGGCCATGTGCTGGTCGTCGATGTCGACGAGACGGATCCGCAACGCCCGGTCACCGTTGACGCGCAGAAGGTCGGTCGTTGGCGGTTTGTCACCCTGCGCCGCCAGGTGGACAACAGCCGCGATATCGCCGACCTGGATCTGAACTTGGATCTGATGCCTGACAAGGATCGAACGGTGTTGCGGCTGGCAATGATTGGTTCGCTGACGGTTACCGACCGCGCTGCCCTGGATGCCTGCTTGGACAAATATTCGCGGCTGTTCGCTTCGCTGCGGGTGTGGGATAGCCACAGCGATCTGGCGGTCATCCCAGCCGATGGCGAGTTCACCGACCTCGGCATCGGCGGCTTCGCCGCGGCGGCGGTCGAGGAACTGGTCGAGACGGCACGCACCGGGGATGCCGAAACCGCCGGCGACGCGCAGGCGGCGCTGGCGCTGCTGCTGCGGCTGACCGACAAGGGCCACCAAGGTCGAGGTGCGGCATGAAGTTGCATCGACTGGTTCTGAAGAACTACCGCGGCATCGACTACCGCGAGATCGAATTTCCCGATCACGGCGTCGTCGTGGTTTCGGGCGCCAACGAGATCGGCAAGTCCTCGATGATCGAGGCGCTAGACCTGCTGTTGGAATCAAAGGACCGTTCGACGAAAAAGGAAGTCAAGCAGGTCAAGCCGACGCACGCCGACGTCGGATCCGAAGTGACGGCCGAGATCAGCACTGGCCCTTATCGTTTCGTCTATCACAAGCGCTTCCACAAGAAGTGCGAGACGCAGCTGACGGTCTTGGAGCCGCGCCGCGAACAGCACAGTGGCGACGAGGCGCATGACCGCGTACAGGCCATGCTGGCCGAGACCGTCGACACCGAGCTGTGGCATGCCCAACGGGTGTTGCAGTCATCATCGACGGCGGCGGTGAATCTTTCGGGTTGCGACGCGCTGACCCGGGCGCTCGATGTGGCGGCGGGCGACACCGCAGCGCTGGCGGGCAGCGAGCCGCTGCTCATCGAGCGTATCGATGCCGAGTATGGCCGCTACTTCACCCCGACCGGGCGTGCCACCGGCCAGTGGTCCGATGCCGTCGCCGCGCTGCGCGACGCCGAGGACGAGGTGCAGCGATGCGCCGCGGCCGTTGCCGAGGTCGACGACCGCGTACATCGGCACGCCGCACTGAGCGCCGAGCTGGCCGAGTTGTCGCCACTTCAACAGTCCGCCGCGGTCCGGCGGACTGTTGCCCAAGCCGCCGCGGACGATATCGCTCAGCTCACCGAACAGATAAAAGAGGCCGGGCTGATCGCGGCTGCCGCGGCCGCGACCAGCACCGCGTCGACTGGCACGCACACCGAGCGGGTACGGCTGCGCGCCGAAAGCGACACGCGCGCCGCCACGGTCGCCGCCGTGGAAGCCGAAGCCCACGCGGTCGCGGAGGCGCAGGCGACGGCGCGTGAAGTCACCATGGCGGCCGACGCGGTGGTCGAGGAGGCTGCCCGGCTCCTGGCCGGTGCCCAGCAGCGAGCCGAGACGGCCCGGCGCGCGGCCGACGAACTGGCCCGCCGCGACGAGGCCGATCGGTTGGCCGCCCGGCTCGCCAAGATCGACGCCGCGCAGCGCGACCGTGACCTGATCTCCGGCGAACTAACGACCATTGCACTGACCGACAACCTTTTTCGACAAATCGAGCAATCCGCCTCGGCCGTCGAACGAGTAGAGGGCCGGCTCGCGTTGGTGTCGGCGACGGTGGAATTCGTGGCGGCCACCGACATCGAACTCGTCGTTGGTGACCAGCGGGTGTCGCTGCCCGCGGGTCAGAGCTGGTCGACCACTGCGGGCGGCGCCACCCAGGTCGAGGTTCCCGGTGTCCTGACCGCACGGTTCACTCCGGGCGCGACGGCCCTCGACATTCAGGCTGAATACGCTGCAGCACAACAGGATCTAGTCGCAGCCCTGGCGACCGCGCGGGTGGATGACGTGGCAGCGGCGCGGCATACCGACCAGCGGCGGCGCGAACTACAAAACAGCCGCGACCGGTTGACCGCAACCCTGGTCGGCTTGTGCGGTGACGACGAGGTCGAGCACCTGCGCTCCAAACTGGCCGAGTTGCGTGCTGCTCAGCAGGCCGAAGACATCGCGATGGATGCCACCGCCGCGCGTGCCGAGCTCGAGGAGGCCGACGCGGCTCGCGTCAAAGCCGGCGCCGACCTGGAGACGCATCGCCGGGTCGCGGCCGCGGCGGTGGCCAAGCTTACCGAAATATCCACGCAGGTAACCCTTTCGAACGACAAACTGGCTACCCAACGCGCCGAGCTGGCCGGGGTTGCTGACCGGCTGGCCGAGCAGCGCGCGGCTATCGCCGACGAGGACCTGCAGGCCGCCGCCGAAGCGGACCTGCGGACTGCGCAAGCGGCGAAACAACGGGTTGCCGAGCTGTCCGAACAACTGGCCGCCGCTGCACCTGAGGCGGTGGCCGCCGAACTGGCCGATGCCACCGAGGCGGCTGAGGCGATAAAGGCCCGCCACGACGAGATCGCCCGCACGTTGCACGAGATCAGCGTGGAACTAACGCTATTCGGCACCGAGGGCCGCAAGGGCAAGCTCGATGCCGCCGAGACCAGGCGCGAACACGCCCGAAGCGAGCACGCGCGGATGGGTAGCCGAGCCCGCGCCGTCCAGTTGCTGCGGACGGTGATGTTCCGCCACCGCGACACCACAAGGCTGCGTTACGTCGAGCCGTTCCGCGCCGAATTGCAGCGGCTCGGGCGCCCGGTATTCGGCCCCAGCTTCGAGGTCGACGTCGACACCGACCTGTGCATCCTCAACCGCACTGTGGACGGTTGTACCGTGCCGTATGAATCGCTGTCGGGCGGGGCCAAGGAGCAACTCGGCATTCTGGCGCGGCTGGCCGGAGCGGCGCTGGTCGCTAAAGAGGACGCGGTCCCGATTCTGATCGACGACGCACTCGGCTTCACCGATCCGGGACGGTTGGCCAAGATGGCCGAGGTATTCGACACACTGGGCGAGCGGGGTCAGGTCATCGTATTGACCTGCACCCCAGCTCGATACGACGGTGTCAAGGGTGCACACCGTATCGAATTGTGCGCCTAACGATCCTTCGCCGCGCGCGCAGTCCGCTTCAGCGGGGCATTGAGCAGCCCGAATCGGACTTGTTACTGGGCGGGACGGCCCAAAATGCCGGCTACCTCAGCGTATGAACCCGATAGCGGTGTAGTCCACGTCGGCCAGCCCCGGCGCTCCGAAGTTGGCCAGGTCCCTGCGCACCCCGATGTCGCCGGGCGACTGAAACAACGGCAGGTTGAACCCTTCCCGCCAGATCATCGCGTCGACCTGGTTGGCGAGCTCGCGCGCCGCGCCCTCGTCCAGCTCGGACAGCGTCTGATCGATTTTCGCGTCGATGCTGGCGTTGCCGATCTTGCCGAAGTTGCCCTCCCCGTCCGAGGTATAGATCTGCGGCAGCGCTGACAGTGGGAAAGCGTTACCCACCCAACCGAATTGCACGATGTCGAAGTCCCCGACGCTCACGTACTGATTAAAGAATCCGTTGCCCGCTTTGACGTCGAGCACCAGCTTGACACCGATCTGCGCGAGGTTCTGTTGGGCGACCAGGGCGATCTGCCGAGCGGCCGGTGAGTCGTAGAGCACGTCGCGCACGACGAGCTGTCGACCGTCCTTTTCCCGCACCGCGCCATTGAGCTTCCAGCCGAGCGCATCCAGGTCTCTGCGGGCCTGATCAGGGTCGTAAGCGGCTGGCGCACTGTTGTTTTGGTAGCCCAGCTGGCCTACCACGTAAATATGATTGTCCAGCGGCGTCGGATGTTCGGTCAGACCGTGCTGGACGACGTTGACAATCGCCTGGCGGTCGATGCCTCGGGAGATTGCCAGCCGCAGCTTGTCGTCGGACAGAATCGATCCGGGTGCGCCGTTGAAGGTGAAGTGATACCAGGTCGGCGCCGGCGCGCTGCGGATCACGACTCCCGGGGTGCGTTCGGCTGTGACCATATCGTCGAGCGTGCCGACGCCGGCAGCATCGATCGCGTTGTTTTGCAGGGCGGGGATGACGGCGGAGGAGTCGAGCACCAGGAAGGTGATGGAGTTCAGCCGCGGCTTCCTGCCCCACCAGCGCGGATTACGGGTCAGCACAATGCGCTGCGCGCTGTGGTCGATCCTCGACACGATGAAGGGTCCGGCGGACGGCCCGGGGGCGTCGAGTTGGCCCTTGTTGAAGGCGTCCGGGGTCGACGTCATGCTTCGCGGTTGCATGCCACCGGCAAACATCCCGCGCCACTCCGCATACGGCTGGGCGAAGGTGACCACCGCCTGGCGATCGTCGACGCCCCTGGTCACCGACTTGACTCGCTCGAACCCGGCTCTACTGGCGATCAGGTAGCGCTTGTCGCGGCCACTGCACGCGTCGACCTCGGCTTTGAGGTCTTCCCAGGTGATCGGGGTGCCGTCGCTCCACACCGCTTTCGGATTGATCGTCAACGTGACGACCTGCGGGCTGGCCTTGGTCAGCTCGGCAGCGGTGAAGTAGTCGGTGTTGAGTTTCAGCGAACCGTCGGCCTGGGTGATGAACGCCCCCGGCAGCGTCGGCGCGACTATCGAAGCGACGTCGGCCGTGTTGCCGTCGATGTTCAATACGTTGAAGTTCGCCGGAAACGAGCTGATCGCAAGCCGCAAGTTGCCGCCGTCGCGCAGGGTCGTCGGGTCCCGCGGGTTGATGTCGCTGGTGGTGCCGACCCGCACAGCCCGCCGCCCCACGACGTCCTTGTAGCCGTCCGAGCAGCCCGTGATGACCAGACAAACCATCACGGTCGCCAGCAGCGCCACCTTGCGGATCGTCGCGACGACGCTAACCACCGGCCACATCCGGGTGCGCTCGCGGGACTGCGGCCAATAGGCGCCGGGTGTACTCGTGCTGCGGGTTGGAGAACACCTGCTCACCATCGCCCTGCTCGACAATTTTCCCTCGGTACATCACCGCTACTCGGTGGGCCAGGTGCTTGACTACCGAAAGATCATGCGACACAAACAGATAGGACAACCCAAATCGCTTCTGCAGGTCCAGCAGCAAGTTGATGATGCCGGCCTGGATCGATACGTCGAGCGCCGACACCGGCTCGTCGAGCGCAAGGATCTTCGGCTGCAGTGCCAGCGCGCGCGCGATACCAATCCGCTGTTTCTGCCCGCCGGAGAACTCGGCGGGATAGCGGCTGGCATCGGCGTGGTTCAGCCCGACGATGTCCAGTAGTTCTGCGACCCGTTCCTCGCAACGGGGCCTGTCAAACCCGTTGGTGACCAACGGTTCAGCGATGACATCGAACACCGGTAGCCGGGGGTCCAGCGACGCCACCGGGTCCTGAAACACCACCTGCAGTTCGGTCCGCAGCTTACGACGGGCGGCGGTGTCGAGGGCTGCGACGTCGTCGCCGAGAATTTCGATGGCACCGGCTTCGGGTGTGCCGAGCTCGAGAATCTGGCTCAGCGTCGTCGATTTGCCCGAACCGGATTCGCCGACGATGCCCAGAGTGCGGCCCTGCTCCAGGGTGAAGCTGACCCCGTCGACGGCACGTACTTCACCCACCCGCCTGCGCAAGATCACACCCTTGGTCAGCGGGTAGGTCTTGGCAAGGTCGGTGACTTGCAGCACCACCGAAGGGTCCGCCTCGGTGGCATCGATCGAAACCGGCTGTGTCGAAACGTGATAGATATCAGCCGCGCTGCGCCCCGCGACGTCGCCGGTGCGAATACACGCTGCCCAGTGACCGTCTCGGATAGGCGCGAGATCGGGTTCTGCCGAACGACATTCGCTGATGACCAGCGGACAGCGAGGGGCGAACTGGCAGGCATTGGGGGACAGCGACGTCATCCTCGGCGGCGCGCCCGGGATCGGAACCAGTCGGGTGCCCTGCGGTGAGTCCAGTCGCGGTACCGAACCCAGCAAGCCGGCCGTGTAGGGCATCCGGCGGTCACGGTAAAGCTCTTCGACGCTGGCGATCTCGACCGGACGTCCCGCGTACATCACCAGCGCCCGGTCGGCGAACTCCGACACCACACCCAGGTCGTGGGTGATGATCAGCACACCGGCGCCGGTCACGTCGCGCGCAGTTCTTAGCACGTCGAGGATTTGCGCTTGCACCGTGACATCGAGCGCAGTGGTCGGTTCGTCGCAGATCAGCAAGTCCGGATCATTGGCGATGGCGATCGCGATCACCACGCGCTGACGCTCGCCGCCGGACAGTTCGTGCGGGAAAGCCCTTGCCCGGCTTTCTGGCTGCACGATGCCGACCAGTTCGAGCAGCTCGACCGCACGCTTGCGGGCACTCGCTCGACTGATGTCGCGGTTGTGCACTTTGATGGCTTCGGCGATCTGGTCGCCGACGGTGTAGACCGGTGTCAGCGCCGACATCGGATCTTGAAAGACGGTGCCGATCGACTTGCCGCGAATCCGTGACATCGCCTGATCGGGCAACCCGAGTAACTCGTCGCCGTGTAACCGCACCGAACCCGACACCTTAGTGTTCTCCGGCAGCAATCCGACGACCGCCATCGCGGCAGTGGTTTTCCCCGAACCGGATTCGCCGACGATGGCGACCACTTCGCCGGGTTCGATGCGGTAACTTGTGCCGCGCACCGCGGCAACCTGCTCGTCACCGGTTTCGAACGTGACATTGAGATTCGCCACCTCGAGCAGGGCCGTCACTTTCGACGCCGCTTCCTGGGTCGTGATGCTCGGCTGCGCGGATCCAACGCGTCGCGCAGGCCGTCGCCGGTGAGGTTGGCGCACAACACGATCAGCACCAGCGCTCCGGCCGGGAACAGAAATACCCAGGGGAATGTCGTGGTCGACGGGGTGCCGTCGGCGATCAGCGTACCCAACGAGACGTCGGGTGGTTGAATACCGAATCCCAAAAAGCTCAGCCCGGTTTCGGCCAGCACCGCGTAGCCGACGTTGAGGGTTGCGTCGATGATGAGGATCGAGGCGACGTTCGGCAAGATGTGACGCAGAATGATCAGGCGGTCCGGCACGCCCATAAACCTTGCCGCACGGACGAATTCGCGTTCTCGCAGGCTCATCGTCAAGCCGCGCACCATTCGTGAGCTGACCATCCATCCGAAGATGGCCAGCAGCACGATGAGCCACAGCATGCTGCTGGATTGCTTGATGCGCGGAGTGATGATGGCGATGATCAGAAAGCCGGGCACCACCAGCAGCAGGTCGACCAGCCACATCAACGCCCGGTCGCGCCAGCCGCCGAAGTAGCCGGCAATCGATCCGACGGTGGCGGCGATGCTGGTCGAAATCAGCGCCACACAAAAACCGATCAGCATGGACTTCTGCATGCCGCGCAGCGTCCGGGCCAACAAATCCTGGCCGAGCGCGTTGGTGCCGAACCAGTGCGTAAGTGATGGTGGCTGCAGCAGCGCGTGGTAGTCGAGAGCGTTGTAGTCGTAGGGGAGTAGCGGCGGCAGCCCGTAGCAGCCGACAAACAGCACCGCCAGCAGGACTAACGCCACCACGGCGGGCCGGTTGCGCATGAAGCGACGTGTCACCAGGGTTCGTCGCGACGTGAAGGACGTGAAGGTGGCCGGGTTGATGCCCACCCGCAGCGGGGTGGTGTCCGTGGAGGTGTCTTGCGTCATGAGCGCATCGTCGACGGGCCCAGTCATGAGCGCCGCTCCTCAGCATCGGTTCGTCCCCCTCGCCGCTGCGCGGCTCGGGGTGCCCCCACTGCATCGTCGCTGGCGCGCGTCATGACACCCGCACCCTCGGGTCCAGCGCCGCGTAGATGATGTCGGACAACAGCCCGGCGAACAGCAGCGCCGCGCCGGTAAACAGCGTGATCGTCGCGACGACGTGGGTGTCCTGACTCGTGATGGCCTGCACCACCCACTCGCCCATGCCGTGCCAGCCGAAGATCTTTTCGACGAACACCGCGCCGACGACCAGGCCGCTCACTCCGTAGGCGAACAAGGTGGCCAGCGGAATGAGGGCGGTACGTAGACCGTGCTTGAACAACGCACGCCGGCGGGTCAGTCCTTTGGCCCGCGCGGTCCGGATGAAGTCTTCGCCGAGCACATCCAGCATCGCGTTGCGCTGGTAGCGGCTGAAGCTGGCGGCCGCGCCGAGTGCCAGGGTGAGAGTCGGCAAGACGATGTGCTGAGCGCGGTCGACGAGCTGATCCCAGATGCCGCCGGGCGGAATCGGCGAGGTTTCCCCGGTGTAGGCAAAGATCCGCACTCCGAAAAGCATGTTCACCCGCAGCGCGGCCAAAATGAGCAGGCCGGCCAGCACGAAGGACGGGATGCTCAAAATGATCAGCGACAACACGGTGATCACCCGGTCGCTGAGCCGATACTGACGGACCGCTCCCCAGGCGCCCAGGACCACGCCGGCCAGCGTGCCCACCAACGACCCGATCAACACCAGCCGAACGCTGACCCCGACGCGGGGCCACAGCTCTTGCGAGACGGGGTGACCGGTCACCGTGGTGCCGAAATCTCCCCGGACCACGCCGGCAGCCCATTCCGCGTACCGGATCGGTACGGGTTTGTCCAAGCCGAGCTCGACGGCTTTGGCGTGGATCGCCTCAGCCGGCGGCTGCGGGTGACGCTCGATAAAACTGTCCAGCGGATGAAACGTCAGCGAGGCCAGGCAGAAGGCCATGAACGAGGCCAGCACCAGCAGCACGACGTAATTGAGCAAGCGACGGAACAGGAAGCGGATCATGATCTGCCCTCCCCGTGTCGCATGGGCACAGGGTAAAAGATGTGACCCAACAAGTCGCGGGCGCGGGCAAAGGCGCAGCTAGTCGGCGTTGCGGCCGACCCGGGCCCGCTGCGGCACGGTCGAACCGTTCTGATCGGACTGATCCGGATCGGTGAAAATCCCCGTGCCGACGGTTACAATCAGCCACTTGGGTCGGGCGTGCAGCAAACGACACTGCGACACAAGGAGATTGGCGTGACGGCCACCGATAACTACTTAGCCCACAACGCCGAATATGCAAGCTCCTTCAAAGGGCCGCTGCCGCTGCCGCCGAGCAAACATGTGGCGGTCGTGGCGTGCATGGACGCCCGGCTGGACGTCTACCGTCTGCTGGGAATCAAAGAGGGCGAGGCGCACGTCATCCGAAACGCCGGCGGGGTGGTCACCGATGATGCGATCCGCTCGCTCGCCATCAGCCAGCGGTTGCTGGGAACCAAGGAGATCATCCTGATTCACCACACCGACTGCGGGATGCTCACCTTCAGCGACGACGATTTCAAGCACGCGATCCAGCATGACACCGGGGTCAAACCGCCCTGGGCCGCCGAGGCCTTCCCCGATCTTGCCGAAGACGTTCGGCAGTCGTTGCGCCGCATCGAAAACAGTCCGTTCGTCACCAAGCACGAATCGTCGCGAGGCTTCATCTTCGACGTCGCAACCGGCAAGCTCGAGGAGGTCACCCTCTAGCGCTCGCTTCCGGCCGCCTACGGCGGCGGAGGCGGCGGGCCGCATGGTCGTGTTGGAATCTTGCGCTGCTGCCCAGAGAGGCTTTTGCCGCCGCAGCGACCAGCGAGCAGACACAAAGCCCTGCGCTTCGGCGTGTCGAGGGCTTTTGTGTCTTTTCGCCCGAAGTCATTGACAGCTCGGGGTCCCGCTGGTTTTATACATGGTAATACTCATAAACCTGACCAGTTCGACCAGGATTACCCGGAATAGAGGTGATTGGTGACCAGTCAAGCGACGACGAGCGCGGCGGCGGGGGCAAACGACCGCCGCCCGGTCCCCGGACAATACGAGCTAAGCCATCTACGCTCGCTAGAGGCTGAGGCCATCCACATCATTCGCGAGGTGGCCGCGGAGTTCGAGCGGCCCGTTCTGCTGTTCTCCGGCGGCAAGGACTCGATCGTGATGCTGCATCTTGCCCTCAAGGCGTTTCGCCCCGGCCGGCTGCCCTTCCCGGTGATGCACGTCGACACCGGTCATAATTTCGACGAAGTCATCGTTACCCGCGACGAGTTGGTCGCCGAGACCGGAGTGCGGCTGGTCGTCGCCAAGGTGCAAGACGACATCGACGCCGGCCGGGTTGTCGAGCCCATCCCGTCACGCAATCCGATTCAGACGGTGACGTTGCTGCGCGCGATCCGCGAAAACAAGTTTGACGCCGCATTCGGCGGCGCCCGGCGCGACGAGGAGAAGGCGCGCGCCAAGGAGCGGGTGTTCAGCTTCCGTGACGAGTTCGGTCAGTGGGACCCCAAGGCGCAGCGGCCCGAATTGTGGAATATCTACAACGGGCGACACCACAAGGGTGAGCACATCCGGGTGTTCCCGCTGTCCAACTGGACCGAGTTCGACATCTGGTCCTACATCGGCGCCGAGAAGGTCAAGTTGCCGCCGATCTACTACGCGCACCAGCGGAAGGTCTTCGAGCGCGACGGGATGCTGCTGGCGGTCGACCGCCACATGCAGCCGCGCGCCGACGAGAAGGTGTTCGAGACGACGGTGCGATTCCGCACCGTCGGCGACGTCACCTGTACCGGCTGTGTGGAATCGACCGCAGCCACCGTCGCGGAGGTGGTCGCCGAGACGGCGGTGTCACGGCTGACCGAGCGCGGCGCTACCAGAGCAGACGACCGGATCTCCGAGGCCGGGATGGAAGACCGCAAGAGGCAGGGGTACTTCTGATGGCAACACTGCTGCGCATCGCAACGGCCGGCTCGGTCGACGACGGCAAGTCCACGCTGATCGGACGCCTGCTGTATGACTCCAAGGCCGTCATGGAGGACCAGTGGGCCTCGGTGGAAGCCACCTCCAAGGAACGTGGCCACGAATACACCGACCTGTCACTGGTCACCGACGGGCTGCGTGCGGAGCGAGAGCAAGGCATCACGATCGATGTCGCCTACCGCTACTTCGCCACTCCCAAGCGCAAATTCATCATCGCCGACACTCCCGGTCACATCCAGTACACCCGCAACATGGTGACCGGGGCGTCCACCGCCCAGCTGGCCATCGTGCTGGTCGATGCCCGCCACGGTCTGCTCGAGCAGTCCCGTCGACACACGTTCCTGGCCTCGTTGCTGGGCATCGAGCACATCGTGCTCGCCGTCAACAAGATGGACCTGATCGACTGGAACAAAGAAGCTTTCGAGGCGATCCGCGACGAGTTCCACGCCTTCGCCACCCGCCTTGACGTGCAAGACGTGCTCACTATTCCGATGTCGGCGCTGCACGGTGACAATGTGGTCACCAAGTCGGACAACACCCCGTGGTACGACGGGCCGGCGTTGTTGTCGCACCTCGAAGAGGTCTACGTCGCTGCCGACCGTAACCTCGTCGACGTCCGCTTCCCGGTGCAGTACGTCATCCGCCCGCAGACTCGCGAGCATCAAGACCACCGCAGCTACGCGGGCACCGTGGCCAGCGGTGTGATGCGTCCGGGCGACGAGGTGATCGTGCTGCCGACGGGTAAGCCGACTCGGATCACGGCGATCGACGGGCCGAACGGACCAGTGGAGGAAGCGTTTCCGCCGATGGCCGTCTCGATCAGCTTGGCCGACGACATCGACCTCTCGCGCGGCGACATGATCGCCCGGCCCACGAATGAGCCGAGGGTCGCTCAGGACTTCGACGCGACCGTGTGCTGGATGGCGGATGGCTCGGCACTGGAGGCTGGCCGCGACTACCTGATCAAGCACACCACCCG